>Ga0209103_1000046_pt1 | contig 33486 bp, 37 predicted proteins | sample 4C3metaG_FD_184152 | JGI IMG/M metagenome (GOLD analysis project Ga0209103, IMG submission 184152) | Freshwater bacterial and archeal communities from Indian Creek, Illinois, USA - 4C3 metaG (SPAdes) (version 2) | ecosystem: Environmental > Aquatic > Freshwater > Unclassified | place: USA...
TGTGGCATATCCTTTTCTCTGCGAGAACTGCGGCGCGTCAACAACGCCTTGATATGCCACCCAATCCCCCCGTCACCAACTTTCAGCTATAGCTCCTGTTGCCGCCGAACACCGCCGAGCGCACCGGCGAGGCGTGCCCGCCCGCATCGCCTCGGACCCCGAGCTTGAAGCCTTCATTCGCGCCCGCATCGGCCACCTGACCTTCGCCCAGATCATCGCCGAAGTCGCCGACACCTTCCCGCCACACCGCCGCACAAGCATGACCGCCCTCAGCCGATGGTGGAAGGCCAACCGCCCAACAGCGGCCGACTCCAGTTGATCCCGAGCCATCCAGCCAAGTCCGGCGTCAGACGGCCTCTTCCGGCATCAGACCCACTGAAACCAGTTACTCAGAACATGTGACAGCACACATCCCTCCCCCCTCGTGGGGGAGGGAGAGGGAGGGGGGGCGCAAGCCGCCTGGAAGTGCAGCCCCCCACCCCCATCCCCTCCCCACAAGGGGGAGGGGCGGCGCTAGATTGCCCGTCGGCCCGCCAGAATGGCGATGGTCATCACGGCCACGCCGGATGCAGCCAGAACCGCCACCGTCAGGTTCGCGGCCGCGTTGGCCACGATCACGCCGACCAGCGCCCAGATCACGGTCAGCCCGTAGACCGGCATCGTCGGGCGGCGCATCTGCACCAGGACCGCGATCGCCAGGATCAGCGCCAGCATCGCCACCGCCGAACCGGTATCGCCGAGCACCCCATGGCCGGTGATCAGGATGCCGGTCGAGACCCCCGCGGCCGCCGACAGCCAGCCCGCGAAGATCGCGGCCGGCGCGCTGAGCAGCCAGCGGTCCACCGCCGGATCAGCGCGCAGGAAGGCCAGGATTGCCGCCCCGGCCATGATCCAGATCGTCACGGTGCCCCAGACCGGGCTCTGGTTCGCGATCCAGAGCCAGACCGCCCCGATCGCCACCGCAACCGTCAGCGGCAGGCGGACCATCGCCCAGGCCGGGTCGTCGGCGCGTTTCCACAGCCCGAAACCGGCATGCAGGACCAGCCACAGGTAGATCACGCTCCAGATCGCGAAGGCATAGCCCGCAGGCTGGATCGCCGCCCGTTCGATCGGCACGGGAAACTGTGCCGGGTCATAGCCGCTGAAGGGCGAGGTGACGAAAGGCGCGACGGCGAAGGCGAGGGTCGCCAGCACCAGAAGCAAGGCAGGCAGTCGGGTCATGGTGCACTCCGGTTCGCGCGAGGGTCGACCCATCGCCGCCATTGAGGTTCAGGGTCAGACCAACCGGCCATCCGCCGCGATCCGGGTCCTGCCGCCAAGATAGGGCGCCAGGGCCGCCGGCAAGGTGACCGAACCGTCCGCCTCCTGTCCGTTCTCCAGCACCGCGATCAGGCAGCGCCCCACCGCCAGGCCCGAGCCGTTCAGCGTCGCCACGAACTCGGGCTTGCCCCCCCCGCTGTCGGAACGGGCAGGCCGGTAGCGCGCGTTCATCCGCCGCGCCTGGAACTGGCCGCAGGTGGACACCGACGAGATCTCGCGGTAGCTGTCCTGCCCCGGCAGCCAGACCTCGAGGTCATGCGTCTTCTGCGCGCCGAAGCCCATGTCGCCGGTGCAAAGGACGATGGTCCGGTAGGGCAGGCCCAGCCGCTCCAGCACCGCCTCGGCACAGCGCGTCATGCGCTCGTGTTCGGCAAGGGCGGTTTCGGGGGTGCAGATCGTCACCATCTCGACCTTCTCGAACTGGTGCTGGCGCAGCATCCCGGTGGTGTCCTTGCCGGCGGACCCCGCTTCGGAGCGGAAGCACTGCGTGTGCGCGGTCAGCCGGATCGGCAGCGCGGCCTCCTCCAGGATGTCGCCCGCGACCGAATTGGTCAGCGTGACCTCCGAAGTCGGGATCAGCCACCAGCCGTTGGTGGTCTGATAGCTGTCCTCGGCGAATTTCGGCAACTGGTTGGTGCCGAACATGGCCTCGTCCCGGACCAGGACCGGGGTCCAGGTCTCGGCCAGCCCGTGTTCGGTGGTGTGCAGGTCCAGCATGAACTGCGCCAGCGCCCGGTGGAGGCGGGCGACGGCCCCGCGCAAGACGACAAAGCGGCTGCCCGACAGCTTGGCGGCCGTCGCAAAGTCGAGCCCCGCCTTCGCGGCGGGAATGTCGAAATGCTCCAGCGGCCTGAAGCCCATGACCCGGGGCGTGCCCCGGCGCCGGATCTCGACATTGGCGGTCTCGTCGGGGCCTTCGGGCACCTCCGCGAGCGGCAGGTTGGGGATGCGCGAGAGGGCATCGCGCAGACGCGCGTCCTCGGCCCCCGCCTCCTCGGTCAGCCGCGCGCCCTCGGCCTTCTTCTCGGCCACCAGCGCCCGCAGGCGCGCGAAGGCGGCATCATCGCCGCGGGCCTTCGCGGCGCCCGCCTCCCGCGAGGCCGCATTCTGCGCCGCAGCCGCCGTCTCGGCCGCAAGGATCCGTGCCCGGCGTGCTTCGTCCAGCGCCAGAAGCCCGGCGGCCAGCGGCGCCGACCCCCGCCGCTTCAGCGCCGCGTCGAAGGCGGCCGGGTGCTCGCGGATGAAGCGGATGTCGTGCATGGCAGGCCTCGGCTGTGACTGTCCCGACTGCCCCTATGCCAGAGGATCGGGCAAGGGGGAAGGTGCCGGACAGGCCCTGCGTCGCAGCCTCTGGCAATGCGGCGCGAAAGGCATTAGATCACCGGGCGACGCGGGGTCCTCTGGCCCCCGCAGGACCACGCTTCGCCGGACCGCCCGGCCCCGCAGGAAAGGAAGCCCATGTTCGTCTCGCCCGCCTTTGCCCAGGACGTCGCCGCCGCGCCCGGCGGCAACGTCTTCGCGCAGTTCCTGCCGATCATCCTGATCTTCGTCATCTTCTACTTCCTGCTGATCCGCCCGCAGCAGCAGAAGATGAAGCAGCATCGCGCCATGGTCGAGGCCCTGCGCCGGGGCGACCAGGTGGTGACCTCGGGCGGGATCGTGGGCAAGGTCTTCAAGGTCAACGACGACGGCATGGTCGAGGTCGAGATCGCCGAGGGCGTGCGGGTGCGGATCGTCAAGAGCACGATTTCCCAGGTCCTGAACAAGACCGAACCGGCGGCGACCTGAGGCGCCGGTCATGCAGTCGATGGCGCTCTGGAAGCGTATCCTCATCCTTCTGGTCTGCGCCTGGGGACTGGTCGCCGCGGCGCCGAACCTGTTTTACGGCCAGGTGGAGCGGCACAACGACGCCTTGGCCGCGATCGAGGCGGCGGACGGGGTCGCCACGCCCGAGCTTGCGGCCGACCGGGCGCTCTGGCCCGACCTGCTGCCCTCGGCGCTGATGAACCTCGGCCTCGACCTGCGGGGCGGGGCGCATCTTCTGGCCGAGGTCCGGGTCGAGGAGGTCTACAAGCGCCACATCGACTCGCTCTGGCCGCAGGTGCGCGACACGCTGCGCGGTCTGGGGGACCAGGTCGGCACGATCCGCCGCGCCGACGATGCGCCTGACGACGTGCTGCGCGTCACGATCTCGAACCCCGACGGCATGGCTGCGGCGCTCGCGGCGGTCGGCGCGCTGGGCGGCACGGTGAACACGCTGACCGGCGCCGCGGAGGGCACGCTCGACGTCACCGCCGAGGGCAACGACATCATCATCCAGCTGTCGGAGGCGGAAAAGCGCGCGATCGACCAGCGCACGATGCAGCAGTCGCTGGAAATCATCCGCCGCCGGATCGACGAGGTCGGCACCCGCGAACCGACGATCCAGCGCCAGGGCCAGGACCGCATCCTGATCCAGGTGCCGGGCATCGGCTCGGCGGCCGAGCTGAAGGCGCTGATCGGCACCACGGCGCAGCTGACCTTCAACGCCGTTCCCCCCGGCGGGCGCACCACCGACCCCGAGGCCGACCCCGGCCCGCGCCAGGTGATCTACCCGTCCATCGACGAACCGGGGGTCTACTACATCGTCGAGGACACGCCCGTCGTCACCGGCGAGGAACTGGTCGATGCGCAGCCCTCGTTCGACCAGAACGGCCGGCCGGCGGTCAGCTTCCGCTTCGACACCTCGGGCGCACGCGCCTTCGGCGACCACACCGCCGCCAACATCGGGATGCAGTTCGCCATCGTGCTGGACAACGAGGTGATCTCGGCCCCGGTCATCCAGTCGCATATCCCCGGCGGGTCCGGCATCATCACCGGGAACTTCACCGTCGAGCAGTCGACCCAGCTTGCGGTACTGCTGCGGGCCGGGGCCTTGCCGGCGGGCATGGATTTCCTGGAGGAACGCACCATCGGGCCCGAACTCGGCGCCGATTCGATCGAGGCCGGGCGGATCGCCGTCCTGATCGGGATGGTCGGCGTGCTGCTTTACATGGTCGCCTGCTACGGCATGTTCGGGATGATGGCCAACATCGCGCTGACCGTGAACATCGCGCTTGTCGTCGCGGTCCTGTCGGCCATCGGCGGCACGCTGACGCTTCCGGGCATCGCGGGGATCGTGCTGACCATGGGCATGGCGGTCGACGCGAACGTGCTGATCTTCGAACGCATGCGCGAGGAGTTGCGCGCCGGGGCCAACCCCAGGCGCGCGGTCGAGCAGGGCTTCGACCGCGCCTTCTCGGCGATCATGGATTCGAACGTCACCGGCCTTCTGACGGCCACGATCATGTTCTGGCTCGGCTCGGGGCCGGTCAGGGGCTTTGCGCTGACCGTGGGCCTTGGCATCCTGACCTCGATGTTCACCGCCGTCTATGTGACGCGCCTGATCATCGAGACCTGGCTTGCGTGGAAACGCCCCAAGACGATCATCGTCTGACCCAAAGGAGTACAGCACATGGCCTGGCGTCTGCGGCTTGTCCCGGAAAAGACCAACATCGACTTCTTCCGGCTGCAATGGATCACCCTTGGGGCCTCGATCTTCGCGATGCTCGGCTCGCTGGTGCTGATCTTCACGGTGGGGCTGAACCTCGGCATCGACTTTCAGGGCGGCACCACGATCCGCACCGAAGCGACCAGCGCCGTGGATGTCGGCGCCTACCGCGAGGCGCTGGCCGCGCTCGACCTCGGCGATGTCTCGATTTCCGAGGTGTTCGACCCGGCCTTCGAGGCCGATCAGCATGTGGCGATGATCCGGATCTCGGCCCGCGAAGGCGAGGAATCGGTCACCCCCGAGCTGATCGCCGAAGTCGCGGCCGCGCTGCAGGCGGTCGATCCCTCGATCACCTTCCCGGCGGTCGAATCGGTCGGACCGAAGGTCAGCCAGGAGCTGGTGACTTCGGCGCTGCTGGCGGTCCTGGCGGGGACGGCGGGCATCCTGTTCTACGTCTGGATCCGCTTCGAATGGCAGTTCGCGGTCGGGACGGTGGCCGCGGTGATCCACGACATCCTGGTGACCATCGGCATCTTCGTGCTGTTCCAGATCCGCTTCGATCTGACCATCGTCGCGGCGCTGCTGACGATTCTCGGCTATTCGGTCAACGACACGGTGGTGATCTTCGACCGGTTGCGCGAGAATCTGGCCAAGTACAAGAAGATGCCGCTGCGCGAGATGATGAACCTGACCGCGAACGAAACCCTCAGCCGGACGATCATGACCGCCTCGACCGCGCTGATCTCGCTGGTGGTGCTGCTCATCTTCGGCGGCGACGTGATCCGCGGCTTCGTTTTCGCCATGGTCCTCGGCGTCATCCTCGGCACCTATTCCACGCTCTACATGGCCAAGAACATCGTGCTGATGATCGGGCTTGACCGCAGCGAAAAGCCGAAGGACCCCGGCCCGGGCGAATATGCCAACGTCGACGCCTGACCGATGCGCCTGACCGAGATCACCTATGGTTCGGCAAAGGCGGTCGAGGGGTATGGGCCGGGCTTTTTCCGCGTTGCCGGCCATGTCCTGCGCGGGTCCTGCCTGATCACGCCCTGGGACGCGGGCCCCTGGGGCGGATATGGCGATACGGCGGGGCCCCTCAGCCTGGCCGGCAGGATCGACGTGCTGTTCGTCGGCACCGGCGTGTCGGTGGCGCATGTCCCCCCGGACTTCCGTTCCGCGCTGGAAGACCGGGGGATCGGCGTCGAGGTCATGGCCTCGCCCACCGCCTGCCGCAGCTACAACCTGCTGCTGGGCGAGGGGCGGCGGGTGGCGGTGGCGCTCATCGCGGTCTGACGCGAAAGCCCGCAAGGCGCGAAATTGCCGGTCCGGCGCGGTCGCAGGTTCGGTCGCAGGTTCGGGGGCGATGTCCGGGCAGGGCTGGCGCGGTCACCACAGATGCTGCACCTGCGGGGCGATCCGCTGGCGGTAGATCTCGCGCGCGGCCTGCATCACCGCCTCGGGCAGCGGCGCGAGGTCGGCCGCCGCCGCATTGGCCCGGGCCTGCGCCGCCGACTTCGCCCCCGGGATCACCACGGTCACCGCCGCTTCCATCAGGATCCAGCGCAACGCGAAGGCCGCCATCGAGGCCCCCTGCGGCACCAGCGCCCGCAGCGCCTCCACCGCCTCCAGCGCCACGTCGAACGGCACGCCCGAAAAGGTCTCGCCCTTGTCGAAGGCCGCGCCGTCGCGGTTGAAACTGCGGTGGTCGTCCGGCGCGAACCGGCTGTCCGCCGTCATCTTGCCGGTCAGCAGCCCCGAGGCCAGCGGCACCCGCGCGATCACCGCCACGTTCGCGGCCTTCGCTTGCGGGAAGAACGCCGCCGCCGGTTTCATCCGGAAGAGGTTGTAGATGATCTGCACCGACACCACACCCGGCTGCCGGAGCGCCAGCAGCGCCTCTGCCACCGTCTCGACCGAGACGCCGTAGGCGGCGATCTTGCCCTTGGCCCGGATCGCGTCCAGCGCGGCAAAGACCTCGGGGTTCGCGAAAACCGGCGTCGGCGGGCAGTGCAGCTGCACGAGGTCCAGCCGTTCGACGCCGAGGTTCGCCAGCGACCGGTCGATGAAGCCTTCCAGCGCCGCCCCGGTATAGGCCTCGGCCAGATGCGGGCTGAGGCGCCGCCCGGCCTTGGTCGCCACGAAGGGCCGCTCGCCGGGCCGTTCGGCCAGCACCTCGCGGATGATCCGTTCGGACCGCCCGTCGCCATAGACATCCGCCGTGTCGATGAAGCTGATGCCCGCGTCCAGCGCCGCATGCAGCGCGGCCCTGGCATCCGCAAGGCTGACCTCGCCCCAGGTTCCCCCGATCGCCCAGGCGCCGAAGCCCAGCCGCGTGGTCATCCGGCCGGTCCGGCCGAAGGGAATGGTCTGCATCGCAACCTCCGCCTGTCGCGCCAGTGATAAGGCCGCAGGCCGCCGAAGGCCATGGCCCTTTTCGGCGGGGCGGCGATCGGCTAGGGCTGGGGCGATGCAGATCGGGGTCGACAATCTGGCGGTGGCGCGGGGCGGGGTGACCGTCCTGCAGGGCCTGGACTTTCGGCTGGCGCAGGGCCGGGTGCTGATCCTGCGGGGCCCGAACGGGTCGGGCAAGACCACGCTCTTGCGCACGCTGGCGGGGTTGCAGGCGCCGGTGGCCGGGCAGGTCGAGCTTGCGCCCGAGGCGGCCGCCTATGGCGCGCATGCCGACGGGCTGAAATCCACCCTCACCGTGCGCGAGAACCTGGCTTTCTGGGCCGCCGTCCATGGCGGAGGCGAAGTCGAACCGGCCCTCGCGGCGCTGGATGTGGCCAGCCTTGCCGATCGCCGCGCGGCCGAACTTTCCGCCGGGCAGAAGCGCCGCCTCGGGCTGGCCCGCCTGCTGGTCACCGGCCGCCCGGTCTGGCTGCTGGACGAGCCGACGGTCAGCCTCGACGCCGCTTCGGTGGCGCGTTTTGTCGGCGTGCTGCGCGGGCACCTGGCGCTGGGGGGGCTGGCCGTCATCGCCACCCATGTCGAGCTTGGCCTGCCCGAGGCGGCCACGCTCGACCTCTCCGCCCACCGCGCCCGCATCCTGGCCCGCGACGGCTTTGACGAGGCCTTCCTGTGAGGGCGCTGCTCCTGCGCGACCTGCAACTCGCGATCCGCTCGGGCGGCGGGTTCGGCCTGGGCCTGGCGTTCTTCTTCCTGCTGACCGTCCTCGTGCCGCTCGGTGTCGGGCCCGAGGGCGGAACGCTTGGCCGCATCGCGCCCGGCATCCTGTGGGTGGGCGCGCTGCTGGCCTGTCTGCTCTCGCTCGACCGGATCTTCGCGCTCGACTTCGAGGATGGCTCGCTCGACCTCATCGCCACCGCCCCGATCCCGCTGGAAGGCGCGGTCGCGGTCAAGGCGCTGGCGCACTGGCTGGTGACGGGCCTGCCGCTGACGCTGGTGGCGCCCGCGCTGGCGGTGCTGCTCAGCCTGCCGCCGGCGGGCTATGGCTGGCTGGTGGTCAGCCTCCTGATCGGCACGCCGGCCCTCAGCGTCATCGGCGCCTTCGGGGCGGCGCTGGTGGTCGGGGTCAGGCGCGGCGGGCTTCTGCTCAGCCTGCTGGTCCTGCCGCTTTATGTGCCGACGCTGATCTTCGGCGCCGAGGTGGTGCGCCGCGGCGCCGAGGGGATGGCGCTGGCCACCCCGCTTGCGCTTCTCGCCGCGATCAGCCTCGGGGCGGCGGCGGTGCTGCCCTTTGCGGCGGCCGGAGCGCTCCGCGTCAATTTGCGCTAGGATTTCGCGCGATGGTGAGTTGAGCGTTCCGCCAGAAAAGGTTAGATCAAGGCCATGTCGATGTGGAAATACGCCAACCCCAAGCGGTTCATGGAAATTTCGTCCCCGGCCATCCCATGGGCGGCCGGGCTGACCCTGGTCTGCCTGGTGGTGGGCCTGGTCTGGGGCTTCTTCTTCACGCCCGACGACTACAAGCAGGGCTCGACGGTGAAGATCATCTACCTGCATGTCCCGAGCGCGATGATGGCGATCAACACCTGGGTGATGATGCTGGCGGCCTCGCTGATCTGGATCGTGCGGCGGCATCATGTCAGCGCGCTGGCGGCCAAGGCGGCGGCGCCGGTCGGGCTGACCTTCACGCTGGTCGCGCTGGTCACCGGGGCGCTCTGGGGGCAGCCGATGTGGGGCACCTGGTGGGCCTGGGAGCCGCGGCTGACCTCGTTCCTGATCCTGACGCTGTTCTATTTCGGCTACATCGCGCTGTGGTCGGCGGTCGAGGATCCCGACACGGCCGCCGATCTCACCGCGATCCTTTGCCTCGTGGGCTCGGTCTTCGCGCTGCTCAGCCGCTATGCCGTCAACTTCTGGAACCAGGGGCTGCATCAGGGCGCGACCCTGTCCCTGGACGCCGAGGAGAACATCGCCGACGTGTTCTGGTATCCGCTTCTGGTCTGCATCGCGGGCTTCGTGCTCTTGTTCGTGACGCTGGTGCTGATGCGGACCCGGACCGAGATCCGCGCCCGCCGTCTGCAGGCGCTGCTGGCGCGCGAGAGGTTCGCGTGATGCCCGATCTCGGGGAATATGCCTTCGCGGTGCTGGCGTCCTACGCCGCGAGCCTGGTTCTGGTCGCGGGGCTGGTCGTGCTGTCCTTGTGGCAGCGGGCGCGGATCAAGCGGGCGCTGGCCGCGGTCGAAGCACGGCAGGGCCGGGTCGATGGCTAGGTGGCTGATGCTTCTGCCTCCGGTGCTCTTTGCGGGGCTGGCGGGGCTGTTCTACTTCGGGATGTACCGCGACAATCCGGGCGAGGTTCGCTCGGTGCTGGTCGGGCGCGAGGCGCCGAAGCTGCCCGTGACCGGATTGCCGGGCATTCCGATCCTGACCGATGCCGACCTCAGGGCGGGCGAGGTGACGGTGGTGAACTTCTGGGCCAGCTGGTGCCCGCCCTGCCGGGCCGAGCATCCGGTTCTCCTCGACATGGCGGCGCAGGGGATCCGGGTCGCGGGGGTCAACATGATGGATGACGCGCGCAACGCGGTGGCCTACCTTGCTTCGGACGGAAATCCCTTCATCGGCGTGGTCACCGACCCGCATGGCCGAAACCGGGTGGAATGGGGGGTCATGGCCCCGCCCGAGACCTTCATCGTCGCGGGCGACGGGACGGTGCTGTTCCGCTTTGTCGGGCCGCTGATCGGCACCGATTACGAGACCCGCTTCCTGCCGGAGCTGAACAGGGCGCTGGCGGCGGACGGGTGACCCGGGCAGGGACGGCGGACCCGGGGCCGGGTTTGCAATGGCTTGCCTGGGCGTGACCTGCCCCGACCTGCCCCGACCTGGCACGGGATTTCCCTCGATCTGCGACCGGAATCCGTCCCAAGGAAGGGACGGACGATGATGCGAACCATGCGGACCGATGATCAGGGCATCGGGATATCGCAAGAGCACGAGGCCGGTGCGAAATGTGCCGATCTCTGCCGCAAGCACGGCATGTCGGACGGCACGTTGCATGCCCGGAAGGCGGCGTCTTCCGGGATGACGGGGTCCGAGGCCAGCGGCTGCGGGCGGCGTTTCCGGGTGCTGACTGCGGCGGACGACCTCACACGGGAATGCCTTGCCGCGATCTCCGCACCTCGATCTCGGGCCGCCCCGCGTGGCGCGGTGTTGACGGCGCCGATCGAACGCCGCGGCAAGCCGGGGATGCAAGCCGGGGATGATCGTCAGCCACAACGGGACCGAACCGGCGTCGAACGCGATCCTGAAGTGGTGCGCCGAGCACAAGATCGAATGGCACGACATCGCGCCGGGCAAGCCGATGCAGAACGGCTGCGTCGAAAGCTTCAACGGCCGGATGCACGACGCGTTTCTCGACGAGACGCGGTTTCGCCATCTCGCCCATGCCCGCGATCCGATCAGCGTCTGGGTCACCAACGACAACACCGCGCGGCCCCATTCGCCACTCGGCTACCAGACCCCGGCCGGCTTCGCCCTGCCCCTGACAAGCGCAATCGCCCGTCCCGCTGCTGCACGCGATGAAAGTTCCGCGCGCCGGGCTTGCGCAACCCGCGCCGCAAGGCGTGAATGCCCGAAGGGCTCAGATCGTTGCTGGCGGACAGACCGCCGGCAGGTCACCTGGTCCCCATCGTCGGGTGCAAGCCGCTACGCGGTCTCGGCGGCCTCGGCCGGCGTGATCTCGGTGATGGTCTGGAACTCGCCGAGGAACTCGGGATGGTTCTGCGCCAGGTAGCGCACGACCCGGGCGTTCCCGAGCAGCTTGCCGACGTAGCCCTTGATCACGGTCAGATGCAGATGGTCCTGGCCGTAGCTGTCCTGGATGGAAGCGATCCCTTCCTGCAGGCGGGCCAGCTCCTGTTCCATCCGTGCCATCGCCTCGGGCGTGATCCCCTTGATCAGCTTCGGCTTGCAGGACGCGACCAGTTGCGCCTGCGGCGTTCCTGCGAGGATCGCATTCACATAGGCGACGGAATAGTTGTTCGCGTTGACGAGCAGTTCCGCCGCCTCGATCTGGCGCATGGTCTTCATCTTGCGCAGCGCGTCGAAGACGGCCGCCGTGCAGGGCTTGTCCTTCAGGATCGCGACGGCTTCCTCGCAGATGCCGTCCAGCAGGCGCACCTTTCGCCGGATGCTGCTCAGGTTGAGGTCGAGCGCGAGCGCGATCCTTTCCTCCGGCACGCCGCGTTCGATCGCCTTGCGGATCATCTTGTGTTCCTGGACCGGCGCAAGCCGGCTGACCTGGCGGTTGTAGGTGAAGGCCTCGTCGTCGGTGGAGACGAGGCATTCCACCTCGCTTGCGCCTGCGTCCTTCAACGCCTCGATCCGCAGGTGGCCATCGAGCAGCAACCAGGTGGCGGACCTGTCGGGGTTGCGGACGACGACGGGCGGCTCGACGATCCCGATCTGGACGATGGAGGCCACGATCTGCCGGTACTTCCGGCTGGACTTCGCGGACTTGCCGATGGCGCGGAGCCGCAGGATCGCGTCGATGGGGAGGGTCACGCAGTCGTCCTTGAAGCCGAGACTGACGCTGCGCGGGGGCTCGCGTGCCGCGCGTTTCATGCTGATGCCCTCTGGGTGACCGAGCGGGCGAGGTCGGCGGGCATCGTCTCCAGTCCTTCGGCCCTGAGCAGTGTCTTGAAGTGGTCGTCCGCGCAGAGCTTGCGGAACGCCTCGCGCACGAACATCAGCCGACCCTGGGTCAATTCGGCCTTCTTGATCAGAAGCTTCTGGCGCGTCGCTTCCTGCTGGTAGGCGCGGACAAGGCCCTCGCTGGTCAGCGCCCGTTTCGGGGGTCGGCGTCCGAGCGGGTTGCCGTGGATCTGCGGGCCGCGCAGTTCGCGCTGCTGGATCAGCCGGCCCACGAGCGCCAGCTTCCGGCCCCGCAGCGCGTTCCGGGCATAGGCGTCCATGAGCGCCTTCTGTGCGCCCGCTGCGTCGGTCTTGGAGATCTGGATGGCAAGGGTCAGCGGCAGGACCCCGGTTTCCACGGCCGAGACCAGGCGCTCCTCGCCCTTCTCCAGCAGCCCGGCGATCATGTTCACGTATTCGGTGGACACGCCGATCTTCTCGCCGATCTGGCGGTCGTTGTAGCCGCGCTGGCGGAGCGCGCCGATCTCGCGCATCAGGTCGATGGGATTGTGCTGCCGCCGCGCGCAGTTCTCCACGAGGCTCATGACGAGGCAATCGTTTTCGTCGGCCTCGATCACGATGGCCGGAATGCGGTCCTGATTGAGCTCGATGAAAGCCTCGAGGCGTCCCTGGCCGCAGACGAGGTCGTATTCCCGCGGATCGGTCCCGGCGCGCGGTGCCACGGTGATCGGGCGCTTCAGGCCGATGCGGGCGATATTTTCCACCATTTCCGCGAACGCGCGGCGGTTGCGGACGCGGGGATTGAGGATCCGGATCCTGTCGGTCGGGATCAGGCTGACCTGCTTCCGGCTGGTCGGTTCCATGTCGTCGGGCATCATGCCACCTCCGCGATCCTGGCCCGCGAGGCGAGCGCGTAGAAGAAATCGAGCGTGTCGAACCGGTACGCATCCAGCGCGAGGCCGTTCTGCTCGGCGAATTTCAGTTTCCCGAAGGTCATGTCGATGCTGGGCAACAGGTGGTAGTCGCGCAGCACCTGGTTCACCTCGTCCATGCGCACGGCGATGGTGATGTCCGGCACGAGGCCGCTGTCGAGACGGATGCGCCAGCGCAGGCCTCCGGCCGCTGTCGGCGTGCATCGGGCCAGCACGATGGACACCGTGAACTCGTCGTTGACGCGCACCAGTTCGGTGTCCGGGTTCTGCACGGCCGACCCGCCGTGCCGTGCGACCCCGGCGATGATCTCGGCCACCACCTGCGGATGGGCCTGCCGCAGGGCCCGGTTGACCGCGATGTAGCTGTAGTCGCGGTCCGGCTCGTAGCCGATCAGCCGGTAGGCGCGCAGCAGGCTGCCGAATCGGCTGCGATAGGCGCTGGAGGACGGCAGATCTTCCTGCTCGTCGATGATCAGCCCCGACAGCATGCCCTGCCGCTTGAGGATCGCGCGCAGGGCGTCGAGCAGTTCCTCGTCGGAGAAATGGCGGCTGCGCGCATCCAAGACCTCCCGGGCGCGCAGGAACAGCGCCTGATCGACGACGGCGGCATAGGCGCCCGCGGCCCGGATCCACCTCTCGCGCGGGTTCACCACCCGGCGCTGTTTCAGCTTGAAGGACACCTTCGCGAAGACATTGTTCCCGATGTATTTTTCGTTGGTCAGCACCTGGTGGACGGTGGCCCGCGTCCACGGTCGGTCGAGATCGGTGCGGTGTCCTTCGGCGTTCAGGGTTTCCGCGATCCCGCGCTCCGTGCGCCCCTCGTTGACGAACATCTCATACATGCGCTGTACGACACGCTGTTCCTGCTCTGGGCCCGGCACCAGGATGACGCGGTCGGTCTGCAGGCTCTTCTGCTGGCCGCGAGACAGCTCGCCCTTCGGGTTGCCGTGCGCGTCGATCAGCACGCGCCGCAGGCCATACCCCGCAGCACCCCCCTGACGATAGCCGAGTTCCACGAGGCGGCACTGTCCGGCGAAGACCTTGACCGACAGCTCGCGGCTGTACTCGCCCGCCATCACCCGCTTGACGGTCTTCAGGAGGTTGGAGCCGATGCTGCCGTCATTCTCGAACTGCTCGCCGCAGTAGTGGACCCGGATCCCCGCACGTGAACAGACATGCTCGTGATAGGCGCCCTCGTCGGCATCCTGAAAGCGCCCCCAGCGGCTGACGTCATAGACGAGGATCGCCTTGAAGTGGGCCTGGCCGGAACGGACCTCGGCCATCAGGTTCTGCAAGGCCTCCCGGCCGTCCAGCCGGAGGCCGGATCGCCCCGAGTCCTCGAAGATGCGCAGGATCTGCAGGCCTCGCGCAGCCGCGTAGTTCCGAATGACGTCCATCTGGTTCTCGGTCGAATACTTCTGGTGGTCGGTCGACATCCGGACATAGGCGACGGCGGGCCTGTCCGGCTCGGCCGCACCCTCGCTCTTGTCCGAATGGGTCACCACACGACCGCTCACACATCCATCTCCATGGTATGGCTAGCCAATCCATCCGAACCGCCCGAAACCAGGGCTGAATACCTCTCGTCCATCTACAGCGAGGGAGGTCGGAATGTCGTTTCCGAAAAAGGGCAAGTGCTTTCCGGGGCTCAACGGCTATGGCCGCGATGGTGGGGGTGATCCGGAAAAGGGGTTCGCCGCTGAAATCGCGGCGGCACTGCGCAGGTCCCATGGGAACAGCAGGGCGGGCGCCAAGATCGTTGCGTCCTGGACGGGGGCAAACGAGAAGACGGTGAAGAACTGGTTTGCCGGCCGATACGGCCCGAGCGGCGATCATCTGGTGGCGCTGGCCCGGCGCTCCGACGAAGTGCTGGGCACGTTCCTCGCGCTTGCAGGGCGTCAGGATCTGATGGTGGCGATGAAACTCGCGGCGGCCGAAAAGGCGATCGAGGAGTTGCTCGCGGCGGTGCGAGCGATGCGCTCCGATGGCCCCTACGGCCAGTGACCGGCCACGGGATTTGCCTCCGTCAGTGACCGGAATCCGCCCCCAGGAAGGGACGGACGATGAAGCGAACGAGACGAACCGAAGACCAGATCATCGGCATCCCGCAGGAGCGTGAGGCCAGCCTGTTCACTTGCATCCTTGCGCAGGCGCAGGGCACCAAGCGTGTCGCGGGCAAAGCCGTGACCTGCCTGCGGTACGGTGTCGAGCAGCACGAGCGTGAAATCGGCGCGCATCGCTTCGTGCGCGGCGCTGTGGCGGCCAGCCCTGACATCGGTCACCGCGATGTTTGGCAACATCGTGCTTCCATCATGGAAGGAAATGCATTCAGAAGTCGACCGGCCTGGGCATTCCCAAGCGTCACCTCGAACTGCCGCCGGTATGAGAGCGTTTCCGGGGGCAGGTCCGGTCCGGCAGGCGGGCGTTGCAGGCGCTTTGCGTCAGGTCGCGCTTGCGCAATGCGGCAGGATGAAGGTCCCCTGTGCCGGAGCCGTGTTCACCCGCACCGCGCATTCGTAGGCGCGCGACAGCAGCGAGTCGTTCAGGATGTCGGCCGGACGGCCCGATCCGAGGATGCGCCCTTCGCCGACCAGGGCGACGGCGTCGGAGAACATGGCCGTCAGGTTGAGGTCATGCATCACCGCCACCACCCCGCCGCCGGCGTCGGCGTAGGCACGGGCAATCCGCATCACCATGAGCTGATGGCGGATGTCCAGACTGGCCACGGGTTCGTCCAGAAACAGCCAGCGCGGTCCGTCGGTTCCGGTTGGTTCCCAGACCTGCGCCATCACGCGCGCCAACTGGACCCGCTGCTGCTCGCCGCCGGACAGTTCCTGATAGTAGCGGCCGGCACAGCCGGCAAGGCCCACGGCGGCAAGGGCCATGCCGCTCACGCCCGTTTCCGCAGCGGCCAGGCCCGCCCGCAGACCCAGGCGCACAACCTCGCCCACGAGGAAGGGAAACGCCAGCGGCGTGGCCTGCGGCAGCACAGCACGGATCGCGGCAAGCCGCTCGGGGCGCGCCCCCCGCACCGCGATGCCATTCAGCGACAACTCGCCTTCGGCCGCAATCTCGCCCGTCAGGGCCCGCAGCAACGTCGTCTTGCCCGAGCCGTTCGGCCCGACGATCACCGTCATGGCTCCGGGGCGCGCCCGGAAATCGACGCCCGCAAGGATGGTTCGCTGCCCGAGGCGGACGGTCAGGTTGGTGGCTTGCAACATCTGCTCACAGGTCGAGAATGCTGCGGCTGCGCAGCAGGATATAGAGGAACACCGGCGCCCCGAGCACCGCCGTCACGATGCCGATCGGCAGCTCGGCGGGTGCGACGACGAGGCGGGCAATGATGTCGGCCCCGACCAGAAGGATGGCGCCGAGGAGCGCCGCATTCGCCAGCAGGTATTTGTGGTCCGGCCCGACGGCCAGCCGCAACAGATGCGGCACCACGATCCCGATGAAGCCGATCCCGCCGGATATGGCCACGGCCGCCCCGGTTGCCGCCGCCACGGAAAGGATGGTCAGGATCTTGAGCCGCTGCACCTTCACGCCCGCGTGCAGGGCAGCGGCTTCGCCCAGCGCCAGCATGTTCAGGCCGCGCGCCAGCAGCGGCGACAGCAGAAGGACCGGCAGGATCATCGGCATGGCCAGCGCGATCTTCTCCCAGCTTGCACCGCCCAGCGAACCCATGCCCCAGAACGTCAGGTCGCGCAGTTGCCGGTCATCCGCGAGATAGATCAGGATGCCGGTCGCGGCCCCGGCCAGCGCGCCAAGCGCGATCCCGGCCAGCAACATCGTGGCAACCGATGTCTGCCCCCGCCGAGACGAGACGGTGTAGAGCAGCATCGTCGTGACCCAGCCGCCGAAAAATGCCGCGAAGGGAACGAGATTCAGGCCGATGCTGGCGGCCAGGCCGACGGGCAGAAGGCCGCCCAGCACGATGGCCAGCACCGCGCCGAGGCCCGCCCCGGCCCCGACCCCGACCAGACTGGGATCGGCCAGCGGGTTGCGAAACAACCCCTGCATCAGCGCCCCCGATACCGCAAGCGCCGCTCCGACCAGCAGGCCGGTGGCCAGCCGCGGCAAGCGGATGTCGAACAGGATGACATGGTCGCGCTGCGAGATGGCTTCGCCACGCAGCCAGGCCGCCATCACCTCGCCGATCGCGACACCGGCTGCGCCGGTTCCAAGCGCGAGGACCGACATCGCGAAAACGCCGGCCAGCAGCACCAGGAACAGCTGCCGCGCGCGGAGCGAACGGTCTCCTGCCGCGGCAAGAGGAATGCCAGGCAGCGATACCATTCTAGCGCTCCGGGCCGTAGAGGGCAGCGTGCAGCAGGTGCGCGGCTTGCGCGGTTCGAGGCCCGAACCCCAGCAGCTTCAGCCCGTTCATCCGGATCACCTTGCCGGACTTCGCCGCCGGGGAGGTGGCAAGCGACGGCAGCGCGAACAGCTCGGCATCCTGCACGGAGTGGTTCCCGTCGCGGTCCATCATCAGGATGACGTCGGGCGCCGCCGCCAGGACCGCCTCGTCGGTCATCTGCTTGAAGCCGGCAAAGCCGGTGGCCGCGTTGACCCCGCCCGCCAGACGGATGATGCCCTCGGCCGATGATCCCGCGCCCCCGGCCATGATCCGTCCGCCCTGCGCGGAGAGGATGAAGAGCACGCGCCTCGGGGCCGTCACCCTAGCCGCCAGGGCGGCCTGGGTCGCAAGGCTTGCCTCGACCTCGGCGGCCAGCGCCTCGCCTTGCGCCGGCAGATCGAGCGCCGCCGCAACCGCGCGGATCTTTGCGCCGACGCCTTCGGGCGTCGGATCGTCCGGCATGGTCACGAAAGCGACCCCGGCGGCGCGCAGCACCGCGACCGCCTCGACCGGCCCGGCATCGGCTTCGGCGATGACAAGGTCCGGCCCGAGTGCAAGGACCCCCTCTGCCGACAGTGCACGCAGATAGCCGACATCGGGCAGTGCCGTGACGCTGGCGGGGTAGGTGGAGGTGGAATCGCGTGCGATCAGCCGGTCTTCCGCCCCCAGCGCCACGGCGATTTCGGTGATCGATCCGCCGAGGGAGACGATCCGCTGCGCGGGTTCATCCGCCGCAAGGGGTGTTGCCGCGCTGACAAGACCTGCAACCCAGCCAAGAAGGGCCTGGCGCATCGTCAGACCTGCACCAGGACGGGATCGGCGTCCGGCAGGCGCGCGGTGATCGCGTTCCAGAGCGCCAGCTCGGCCATGTCGGTCTTTTCGCCGCGCTGCCCGAAGATCTGCAGGATCTGCCGCCCTTCGGCATCGAAGGCCTCGACCGAGATGGCATCGCCGCGTTTCGTCGGCTTGTTTACCAGCCAGACTTCGGCAATGTGGTCGGTGCGCAGATGCAGATTGAACCGCGGGTCCATCACGTTCTGCCAGGGGCCCATCGGTTGCAGGGTCATCACGGGTCCGGAATGGATCTGGATGCAGCCGCGGTTGCCGACAAAGATCATCACGGCGATGCCGGCAGCGGCAACCTCGGTCAGGACCGCGTCGACCGCCGACAGGCCAAGCGGGCGGGCAAAGGGCGGTCCGGCGTGGCGGTAGGCCCCCAGGCGATTGAACTTCAGCTTTGCCGTCAGCCGCATGAACTGATGCGTGTCGGTCATCCGGGCCCATTCGGAGCGCAGGATCCCGAGCTTTGCAAGCTCGGCGCGCGGGCCCTCGGCTGCGGGCCGGGCCTCGGTTTTCAGGGTCTGTTCGGCATCTGCGGTGCCAAGCTCCGCCACCAGCGCCTGCCAGGCCGCAGCGTCGGACCCCTCGCGCAGAAAGACCTTGTGGACCGCATCGCCTGCCGAATCGAAAATCTGCAGGCTGTGGCGCGGGCCCTCCGGGGTTTCCCGCGTCACGGCAAAGCCATGCACCCAGTGCTGCGGAAAGATGCGCAGATCGATGTCGGCGGCCAGCACCATCGCGGCATGGGTGCCGCCTTGATAGTTGTCATAGCGCCCGACCTTCTCGTGCACCGCCGAGGCATTGCGGGTCAGGGCCATCACCTCGCCCAGGGCCCCGAGCCGGGGCATGATCCGATCGGGATCGGCGATGATCCGCGTGACCCCCAGACCGACATGGGCGGCCTGAAGTTCGGCCTCCGATATGCCAAGCTGCGCGGCAAGATCGCGTTCGCGCAGCTTGGGGTTTTCAAGACGGGCCGTGCGGATGTGGTCGGGGCTGGGCATGCCAGGGTCGCTCCGTATCTGTGAGGGCAGGTCGGGGAGCTGGCTGTCCGGTCGAAGGACCGGAAGGGCTTGCAGACCGTGTTGCCGCAGGGCAAACACGATAGTTGACAACTATAGTCGGAATTAATAGACGCTTCAACACGGAAAGCGTCGTGGCACGAACACGACCAGCCAGCGACCTGCGCCAGCCCCAGACATCCATGCGATACAGGGGAATGACATGCTGGTTTGTACACGACTGTCTGACAGGGGCCGCAAGCGGCTGTTGCTGGCGGGATGTCTCGCCGCGACGACGGCCCTGGTGCCGCTGCCCGGCCTGGCGCAAGAGGTCGCGGGGGCGCCGGAGGGGTTCTTCACGATGCTCGGCCGGGTGGTCCTTGGATTCGGTGCCCCGAGGGTGGCGATCGATACGCCGCTGGCGGTGACCGTCCTCGAGCAGGAAGACATTGACCGCGAGCAGGCCTCGACCTTCCGCGACATCTTCGACTCCGTCCCGGGCGTGCAGACGGCGGGATCGACCTCGCGCCCGCTGGGCCTTGCATTCAACATCCGCGGGATCGGCAACACCGAGCAGCCCGCGTCCGAAAGCCGGATCATCGTCACCGTCGATGGCATCCCGAAGTTCTACGAGCAGTACCGGATGGGGGCATTCTTCAGCGACATGGAGCTTTACAAGCGCGTCGAGGTCCTGCGCGGTCCGGCCGCCGGAACGCTTTACGGGTCGGGCGCGGTGGGCGGGGTCATCAATTTCACCACCAGGGACGCCTCGGATTTCCTGGCGGAAGGCGAGACGCGTGCGCTGCGGCTGCGCTTTGGCTACGAATCCAACGGCAACGGCGCTCTCGGCTCGGTCATCTATGCCATGCGGCCCAGCGATCGCTTCGAGTTTCTCGGCGCGCTGAACTATCGCCGGTCCGGCGATGTCAGGGACGGGTCCGGCACGGTCATCGACGGCACCAGTTTCGGCACGCCATCGGGGCTGGCGAAAGGCACCTGGACGCTCGGCGGCGGGCAGAAGCTGCGCTTCTCGGTCCAGCGGTTCGTCAGCGACGAGGACGACGCGCGCTATGCGCAGACCGGATCGGAGGCCTTCGGGACGGTCGACCGGCGCGTGGTCGACACCACGGCCCTGCTGAGCCTCGCGCATGATGTTCCGGACAATCCGTGGCTCGACTACACCATCAGCCTTGGGTTCTCGGACACCACCAATCAACAGAAGGATACCAACCCCGGGTTCCCGACGACATCGATCCTGTTCCAGGACAGCAACTACGGGTACCGGACCATCACGCTGAAGGCGCAGAACCGGGCCGAACTGGCCGGCCGGAACTGGGAAGGCTTCCTGACCTTCGGCATCGATGTGTCGGAACTGGAACGCACCGCGGAGGTGGCAAGCGGGGTCAATGTCAATTTCCATCCCGAGGGCACCGATTTCCGGGTCGGTCTCTATGCCCAGGGCGAGTTCGCCTTCGGTGACCGGCTGACCGTCATTCCCGGCCTCAGGGCCGATTTCATGCACCGCACGCCCGGACCGCTGGTCCCCGGAGCCACCGAAATCGACGACGTCGCCGTGTCGCCCAAGGTTGCGGTGATGTATGAGCTGACCGACGACGTCTCGGTCTTCGGTTCCTGGGCGCGCACCGAACGCCTGCCGACCCTGGACGAGCTGTTCTCGTCGCAGGTCCGACCCTTTCCGCAGGCACCCGCCCTCGATCTCGAAAAGGAAAGGTCCGAATCGGTCGAGCTTGGCCTGGCCCTTGACCGTTCGGGTGTCTTCGGCACCGAGGACGCGCTGCAGGTCAAGCTGACCGCGTTTCAGAACAACATCGAGAACCTGATCCAGCGCAGCCCCCGCCCGGTGCCGGTCTTCTTCCAGAACATCGGCGCGGCCGAATTCCGCGGCGTGGAGCTGGAGGCCAGTTACGAAGCGCCCGGCGGGTTTGTGCGGCTTGGCTACAGCCATGTGCGCGGCGTCGATGCCGACTTCGACTTCACGTTGAGTTCGACCCCCGCCGACAAACTGTCGCTGACCCTGGCACGTCGCCTGCCGAACCTCGGGCTGGAGTTCGGCTGGACCGCCCATGTCGTGGACAGCATCTCGACCTCGACCCGCGCCCCGGCGACGGGGGTGATCACGACGACCGACTTTGCGGCCTATGACGTTCACGACCTGTTTCTCACCTGGAAACCCGAAGCGGGCGCCCTGGCGCAGACCAACGTGCAGTTCGGCATCGAGAATGTCTTCGACACCACCTATCGCAACAACCTGGACCAGGAAAACGGCATCGGCCGCAACCTCAAGCTGACCTTGACCCGAACCTTCTGAAAGACCCCGACATGACCAGATCTGCCAAGCCTGTCACGCTGCTGCTTTGCGCCATCGCCGCGCTGGTCCCGGTCGGCCCGGCCGCCGCGCAGGAGGTGGCGGGCGCAGCGGGCGCGTCGCACCTGTCGATCGAGTTGAACAGCGTCGAGCAGCAGGACGGGACCTGCCGGCTCACCTTCGTGGCCGAGAACCGTCTGGGCAGCGATGCATCGGCGGTGGTGCTCGAGACGGTGCTGTTTGACACCTCGAACCAGGTCGTCGACCTGACGCTGTTCGATTTCAGGGAGCTGCCGGATGGCAGCCCCCGCGTCAGGCAGTTCGACATGGCCGGTCTCGACTGCGCCAGCCTGGGGCGGGTGCTGCTGAACGGTGTTCATGCCTGCACCGGTACAGGTCTGACCGCCGAGCTTTGCGCCGCCGGATTGCGCTGGAGCAGCCGCACCCGCGTCGAGGTGCTGGGATGATGCAGACCGTTCTTGGCGAGGCCCGGAACCTCTTTGTGCTCGGGGGGCCGGTGGTGGTCATCCTGGCGCTCTTCTCGGTCGTGGCCCTTGCGGTCATCTTCCAAAAGCTCTGGGCGTTCGGCTTGACGCGGACCGGAGGGAATGCCGGGCTGGAGCACGCCCTGGCGGACTGGGATCGCGGCGAAAGGGCAAAGGCCGAGGCCGCTCTGGCGCGGGTACGCGCACCCTTTGCCGAGGTGATCGCCGCAGCGATGGCCGCCGATGCCACGCCCGCGGCGATCGAGCGGGTCGAGACCATGGCCGAAGCGGAGCTTGGAGAGCACGAAAAGGGCTTTCGCCTGCTGGATGCCATCGCGCAGACCGCCCCTTTGCTGGGCCTCTTCGGCACGGTTCTGGGAATGATCGAGGCTTTCCAGGCCATGCAGGGGGCCGGCATGTCGGTTGATCCGGCGCTGCTTGCCGGCGGGATCTGGGTCGCGCTGCTGACCACGGCGGTCGGGCTGGCCGTGGCCATCCCCACTGCCCTTGCGCTGACCTGGTTCGAGACCCAGGTCGCCCGCGAGCGGCTCTGGCTCTCTGGCGCGCTGGCCCGGATCCGTGCGCCGCGGCTGCGCCCGGCAGTGGCGGCATCCGCTCCAGGCACGGCGCAGGTCCTGGCCCATGCCGGGTAGGACCGCCACATTCCGGCGCAGGCGGCTGTCGATGACCTCGCTGGTCGATGTCATCTTCCTGCTCTTGCTGTTCTTCATGCTGTCATCGACCTTTTCGCGGCATGGCGAGATCGCCTTGCTGGCCGCGGCACCGGGGACGGGCGGCCTTGCCGGCAACCCGCCGCTGTTCCTGCGCCTCGACGGCGGGGCGCTCAGCCTGAACGGTATCGCGGTCCGGCAGGAAGCGCTGCTGCCGGCCATCCTGGAACTGGTCCGGGATGATCCTGCGCCACGGTTGATCCTGGCCGTCGCCGGCGATGCCACATCCCAGGCGCTGGTCGACGTGCTGGTGCCGCTGCATCAGGTGCCCGGGGCCGAAGTGACCGTGGTGGACTGACCGCATGCGACCTACCCCGAACCGCCGATCTGCCCGCGAGCCGACGATCACGCTGATCAACGTCGTGTTTCTGATGCTGATCTTTTTCCTGGTCGCAGGCACGATCGCGCCACCGCTCGACGCGCGGCTGCGCCTTGTCGACGCCCGGGCGCCGAGCGCCGCCCCGCCGCCCGACGGCATTTTGGTCCTGGCCGATGGCACGCTGCTGCGCGGGGGCCAGGTGGTGACCGTGGCGCAGGCCGCGCGGCTTGGCGGCAGCATCCGCGTGGTGCCCGATCGCGATCTGCCGGCTCGAACCCTGGTGGCCCTCGGTCGCGACCTGCGGGCCGCGGGTGCGCAGGCGGTCATCGTGGTGGCCGAAAGGCGCAACCCGTGATCGCGCGGTCGGTCGTGATCTGTGCCCTGCTCTCGGTGCTGGCCCACCTTGGCAGCCTTGCCGTCTTCTCGGTCCGCGAGCCGATCGAGCTGGCCGGCGCGGCCCCGGCTGCCGCGCGGCTTGGCAACAGCTTTCAGGACATCGCGGCGGGCAGCGCCGTCGCGGCGCCGACACCCGGGCTGGCCGAGCCTGCGCCCGCCACGTCCGCAGCGACACCCGCGCCCGTGACACCCGCACCCGCGCCCGTGCCACCCGCGCCGGCGACACCCGCGCCGCTTCCGCCGGGGGGGGTGACGGGCCCGTCCGGGCCCCCTCCGCCGCTGGCACCGGTTCCGAACGACGCGACCCCTGCGGCGGCCGACCCTGTCGTTGCCACCCCGACCCTGCCCGGGGCCGCTGCCAGACCGGTCACCCCGGCCGAAACCGTCGCGGGGTCCGAGCCCGTTGCCGTCGCTGCCGCATCCGCGGCGACCATCCGGCCCCGCCCGCGCCCCGCGCCTGTGCCGGAGCGCAGCCTTCCCACGCCGGAAACGGCGCCGGTCCCTCGACCGGACCGCGCGGCCGAAAGGGTCGCGCCGGAGGCGCCCGGGGCCGAGCCGCCCGGGGCAGCCGCGCCGGGGCCGGCCGAGACCGAACGCCGCGGCACGGCCGGGGGCGCCGAGGCCGGCCAGTCCGACGCGGTCGCCGCCGATGCCGCAGGGGCGGCCGAGGCCGGCAATGCGGAGGTGTCCAACTATCCGGGTCAGGTCATGCGCCGGATCGACCGCACCCGCAGGCCCAGCGTCGGGGTGCGCGGCTCGGCAATCGTGGGGTTCGAGATCGCGGCGGACGGCGGCCTCGCCCGGGTGCAGATCCTGCGCTCTTCCGGCGAAAGTGTCGTCGACGCCGCCGCCCTGGACCACATCCGCCGCGCCGCCCCCTTTCCCGCGCCGCCTTCCGGCGCCGAAAGAAGGTTCCAGGTCGAATATGTAAGCAGGGGCTAGGACGGGCGACCGGCCCCATCCTGGCTGACGCCCATCCCCACCCGCATCAGCGTCTTGCGCAGCGGGGTCGCCGCGTGGAGCGCCTCGAGCGCGGTCTTGCGCAGGTCGCGCAGGACCTGCGCCCGGGCCATGGACGCCCGGTTCAGAAGGTCGATCCCGGTCACCCGCGCCTGCACCTCCCAGTGGCGGCGGCGGTGGTAGCGGTCGGTCACGGCGGCCACGCCGGGATCGGCGCGCTGCGCCCGGGCCAGATCCAGCAGGCAGGCGAGGTCGGCCAGGCTCATGTTCAGCCCCTGCGCGCCGATGGGGGGCACGACATGGGCGGCCTCGGCCATGAGCACGGTCCGGGGGGCGGACATGGCGTCCGCGACCTGGGCGATGACCGGCCAGACCGAGCGGCGCGTGACCAGCCGGAGCGGCCCGAGCACGCCCGAGGACCGCGCGGTCATCGCGGCCTCGAATTGCGCCACCGGCAGGGACGCCAGGCGCGCGATCTCGGGGCCCCGGTCCATCCAGACCACCGCCGAGGCCGGCGCGCCGTCCTGATCCGGCAGCGGCACCAGGGTGAAGGGCCCGCCGGTCCGGTGCACCTCGGTCGAGACATTGCGGTGCGGCAGGTCGTGCGCGACGGCAAAGGCCAGCGCCTTCTGGCCGTAGCGCATGGTCCGCGCGCCGATCCCCAGGGCCGCGCGCACCGGCGAGGCGCGGCCGTCGGCGCCCACCACCAGCCGCGCCGCGACCCGGCTGCCGTCGGTCAGGGTGACCAGCACGGCATCCGTGCGCACCAGCATCCCGGCAAAGCCGATGCCGGGGCGGAAGTCGACCTCGGGCAGTTCGGCCAGCCGCGCCACCATCTCGCGGCGCAGGCGCCAGTTCGGCAGGTTCCAGCCGAAGGGCGCCGCCGAGATGTCGGCGGCGTCGAACTCCCGCGTCAGGCGCGCGACCGGCATCTCGCCGCCGGCATCGATGATCCGCATCACCTGGAGTGCGGCGGCATGGGGGACAAGGCGCTGCCAGAGGCCCGCAGCCTCCAGCACCCGCACCGAGGGTTGCAGGATCGCGGTGGTGCGCAGGTCGGCCCCTTCCGCCCCGGCCTCGGTCACCGGGGGGGCGGGATCGACGCAGACCACCCGGAACCCCGCGCTGCCAAGCGCACAGGCAGCCGCCAGGCCGGCAATGCCGCCGCCGGAAACCAGGATGTCGGTCGTCGCGGGCATCGGGCAGCCTCCTGCGGGCGAAGATAGGCCGGATGCGGCGGTACCGCCAGAGGCGGGTCCGCTTACGGCCGGCTGATCAGGAACATGAGCACGAACATCACCGGCACCAGGGCCACCGCCGTCACCACCAGCGCGGCCAGGCCCCAGGCCTGTACCGCCAGCACCAGCGCGGTCACCAGGATGACGATCAGGTAGAAGATGACGTTGATGTCGCGCTCGACGTCGCGGATGACCGTGCCGATCACCGGCAGGGCGCGCATCAGCCGCCCCAGCGGCGAGGGCTTGTAGGTCGGGATCGTCGTCTGGTCGGTCATTCTGCACTCCACGTTCCGCTTCCTGCCTAGATAGGGGCGGGCGGCGGAAAGGTCAGGGCCCGTGACGCTTCGTCACGCCCGGAGCCCTGCGAGAAAGCCGGCCAGGTCGTCGGTGTGGTGCAGGACATGCGGCGCGGGCTCGGGGGTCGGCGCGACATGCACCGTCTGCATCCCCAAGGCGTGGGGGACGGCAAGGTTGCGCGGGTCATCCTCGAACATCGCGGCGGTGGCCGGCGTCAGCCCGTCCTGCGCAAAGACCGCCTGGAACGCCCGGGCGTCGGGCTTGGGGTGGAACCCGGCGTGCTCGACCCCGTAGATCCGGTCGAAAAGCCCCGCCAGCCCGCGCGCGGCGATGACGTTCTCGGCGTAGGGCGCGCAGGCGTTGGTGTAGACGATCTTGCGCCCCGGCAGCGCGGCGATGGCCCGGCCAAGCGCGGGGTCCGGCGCAAGGACGGTAAAGTCGATGTCGTGCACCTCGGTCAGGTAGGGGCCGGGATCGACGCCATGCTCGGCCATCAGGCCCGCGAGCGTGGTGCCGTAGGTCTGCCAGTAATGGGCGCGCAGATGGTCGGCCCGCGCCCGGTCGACCCCGAGCGCGCGCATCACCCAGTCGGTCATCCGGACCTCGATCTGGTCGAACAGGCGCATGTGCGGCGGGTAGAGCGTGTTGTCCAGGTCGAAGACCCAGGTGGTGACGGGGGCGAAGGCGGTCTTGTGCATGGCTCCGGGTCTAGCCTTCGGACGGCCGCCTGGGAAGGGTTGATTGCGGGGGCGCTCGCGCGTTAGGGTCGCGGCCGCAGTTGGGAAAGGCCCGCCGGTGCAGAAGGACGCGTATACCCTGATCCTCGAGGCCATCGAGTCCGGGCTTTACAAACCCGGCGACCGGCTGGTGGAAAGCGAGCTGGCCGAGCGGCTGGGCGTCAGCCGCACCCCGGTGCGCGAGGCCTTGCAGCGGCTGGAGACCCAGGCGATGCTGACGCGCGACGGGCGCAGCCTGATCGTGGCCTCGCTCGACCACAACCAGCTGGCCGAGCTTTACGCCGTGCGCTCGGAGCTCGAGGGGCTTGCGGCGCGGCTGGCGGCCCGCAACGCCACGCCCGAGGAGTTGCGGGTTCTGCGCAGCATGGTCGAGGAGGACAGGGGCCTTGTGGGCGGCGACCCCCGCGCGCTCAGCCGGGCGAACAAGCGGTTCCACAAGCAGATCCACCTTGCCAGCCACAACCGGTTCCTGGTCCAGCAGCTTGACCTCGTCCACCGGTCGATGGCGCTGATGGCCAACACCTCGTTTGCGGCGGAGGGGCGGGATCTCGTGGCGCTGGACGAACATGACCAGATCGTCCGGGCGATCGAGGCGGGGGATGGCGAGGCGGCCTATCAAGCCCTGAAAGCCCATATCAGCCGCGCCTTCGAGACCCGCCTGCGGGTCGAGGCGGGCGAGCTGCGCCTGCGCTAGGGCGTCAGGATTGGTCGACCAGCCGGTCAAACTAGGATTTGTCGACCAGCTGGTCGAAAATGCCGTGGTCGGTCTTGTCCCAGTAGAAGGGCCGGGTCGCAAGCTCGATGAGCGCCTTGTAGGCGGCAAGCGAGGCCAGCGGGAAGTAGAGCTTCATCGTCGGCACCCACCAGGCGCTGAGACCATGGCGCGTCTGGCGCAGGCCGGCGACGCCGATGATCAGGTTCGTGACCTCCGACAGGATGAAGATCACGATCATCACCCAGAACACCGTTTCGGGCATCGCCGCCACCAGCGGATGGCTGAACCCCAGGGGCACGATCAGGAACGACATCACCAGCGGCGCCAGGAGCACCTGGGCGATGCTGCCGAGGAACAGGATCTGGAACCCGATGAACCCCCGCGGCCCAAGCTCGCGCCAGAGCAGGCCGGGTCGGCGCATGTGCACGGCCCAGGTCATCATGTAGCCCTTGATCCAGCGCGAGCGCTGCTTGATCCAGGGCAGCGCGCGGCAGTTGGCCTCTTCCTCGGTCACGCTGGCGATGAGTTCGGTCCGATAGCCCCTGCGGGCAAGGCGGATGCCCAGATCGGCATCCTCGGTGACATTGTGGGCGTCCCAGCCCCCCAGTGCCTCCAGAACCTCGCGCCGGAAGAACAGGGTGGTGCCGCCGAGGGGGACGGCGAGGCCGAGGCGCGCGATGCCGGGCAGGACCAGCCGGAACCAGCCGGCATATTCGATGGTGAAGCAGCGCGAAAGCCAGTTGGTGCGCGGGTTGTAGTAATCGAGCACGCCTTGCAGGCAGGCCACCTCGGGGCCGGCCTGGCCGAACTGCGCGACGACCTGGCGCAGCTGGTCGGGATCGGGCGCATCCTCGGCGTCGTAGATCCCGATGATCGTGCCCCGGGCATAGTCCAGCGCGTGGTTCAGCGCGCGGGGCTTGGTCTTGACCTCGCCCTCGGGCACCACGATCACCCGCATCCAGGGCGGCAGTTCCGCCGCCGCGAGCGCGGCGAGCGTGACCTGGTCGTCCGCCTCGACCGCGAGGATGACGTCGAGCCGATCTGCGGGATAGTCAAGCCGGGCAAGGCGCCGGACAAGCCGGGGCGCGATGTCGCCCTCGCGGTAGAGCGCCACGATGATCGACAGGACCGGCAGGGCGCCTTCCTCCACGGGTTGCGCCGGCGCCCCGGGGGCCCGCAACGCCGCGACGGTGGCCGCCAGCTTGAGCCCGACCAGCAGGGCGAGCGAGACCACGGCAAAGGCCAGCAGCCCCAGCGCCAGGCCGGTCGGGGCCGCCAGCGCCAGCGCCAGCCCCGCCGCCAGCGCGGCCATCACCCGCGGCGCGCGCAAAAGCTCGGGCCAGTCGCGGCAGCTTTCGCCCGCGGGCACCCGGTTTTCCGCCGCCTGCGCCAGCCGCGGACCGCGCCAGGCATGCACGGCCGCCGTGATGGCCTGGGCCGAGGCGAGGCCCGCCGTGACCGGGCCGAGCTGCGCCTCGAGCATCGGGCGCAGGCGGCGAAACGCCTCGGGCCGGGACGTGGCGACCACGGTGACCGCGCCCGCGCGCCGCCAGGGCACCAGGCCGTGGCGCAGGCACTGCATCGCCCCGACCGCGTCGATCAGCCGGGGATCGGGCAGGGCGGCGGCGAGGTCCACGACCCGGATGCCCAGGTTCCGCGCCTCGACGTCCAGAAGGTCGCGCTCGACCACCAGGCCGCGCGCGCGCAGCACGTCGCGCAGCCGGCCCGCCTCGCGTCCCTGGTGGGCAAGCGCGCGGACCATGTCGTCGGCCGAGACGACGCCGGCGCGCAGCAGTTCGGCGCCCACGGCAGGGGCAGCGGGCGGCGGGCCGACACCGGCTGCCGCCTCGGGCGTGAACTGCCGCTCTGCGCGCGCCATGTGGTCCCCAACCTGTCCAGGCCCGCAGCATGCGCGCGCCCGGTTAACGGGTGGTTAATGCCGCTCAGGCCCGGCGCGCCCGCATCGCGGCGGCGAAGCGTTCGAACAGGTAGAAGCTGTCCTGCGGGCCGGGGCTGGCCTCGGGGTGGTACTGCACCGACCAGACCGGCCGGCCATCGACCGCGATGCCGCAATTGGTGCCGTCAAAGAGGCTGACATGGGTCTCGCGGACGCCGTTCGGCAAGCTGTCGGCATCGACGGTGAAGCCGTGGTTCATGCTGGTGATCTCGACCTTGCCGGTGGTGAGGTCCTTGACCGGATGGTTGGCCCCATGGTGGCCGTGGTTCATCTTGCGGGTCCTGGCGCCCAGGGCGAGGGCCAGCATCTGGTGGCCGAGGCAGATGCCGAAAAGGGGCAGGTCGCGCTCCAGCACGCCCTGGATCATCGGCACCGCATACTGGCCGGTCGCCGCCGGATCTCCCGGACCGTTGGACAGGAACACGCCCTCGGGGTTCAGTGCCAGCACATCCGCGGCCGAGGCGGTCGCGGGCAGGACCGTGACCTCGCAGCCCGCAGAGGCCAGGCAGCGCAGGATGTTGCGCTTGGCGCCGTAGTCCACCGCGACCACCCGCAGGCCGGGCCCCTCGCGGCGCTCGTAACCCGCAGGCCAGGCCCAGCGCATCTCGTCCCAGCGGTAGCTTTGCGCGCAGGTGACGTCTTTGGCAAGGTCGAGGCCCGTGAGGCCCTTCCAGGCGCGCGCCCTGGCCACCAGCCGCTCGATGTCGAACCGCCCTTCCGGATCATGCGCCAGCGCCACATGCGGGGCGCCCTGCTGGCGGATGGCGCGGGTCAGCCTGCGGGTGTCGACCCCGCCCATCCCGATCCGGCCCGCCCGGCGCAGCCAGTCGGACAGATGTCCCGTCGCGCGCCAGTTCGAGGGCCCGGTCGGATCCCATTTCACCACCATCCCGGCGGCGGCGGGGGTCTGGGCCTCGTCATCCTCGGCGGTGACGCCGGTGTTGCCGATATGAGGAAAGGTGAAGGTCACCAACTGGCCGGCATAGGAGGGGTCGGTCATGATCTCCTGATAGCCGGTCATCGCGGTGTTGAAGACCAGTTCGGCCACCGTCTCGCCCACCGCGCCCAGGCCGTGACCGTAGACGAGCGTGCCATCGGCGAGCGCAAGGCAGGCGGTCGGCTTCTGCGAGGCAGGCATGGATGGACGCTCCTTTCGCGAATTCGCCGGACCCTAGGCGCAGGGGGCGGCAGGGTCAAGGGCACGAGGATCGCGCGGCGATCGGGAAATGATTGTCATTCCAGAACAAAAGCTTGCCACGGGCGCGTCCGGTTGCGGTCCGCCGGGCTTCGCGGTATGGTGCCGGCTTGTGCCCAAACCGCGGGATGGAGGACCGATGCTGTTGCGTGACCGGCTGCAAAGCGCGCTGAAGGATGCGATGAAGGCCAGGGAGGCGGACCGGCTCTCCACCCTGCGGCTGATCAACGCCGCCATCAAGGACCGCGAGATCGCGCTGCGCGGCGATGCCGAGGCGGGCGAGGTCGGCGAGGCCGAGATCCTGCAGATCATGGGCAAGATGGTCAAGCAGCGCCACGAATCGGCCCGCGCCTACGAGGAGGGCGGCCGGCTCGAGCTGGCCGAGAAGGAACTGGCGGAAATCGGGGTGATCCAGGAGTTCCTTCCCCGGCAGATGGACGCGGCCGAGATCGACGCCGCCATCGCCGCTGCCGTCGCCGAGACGGGCGCGGCCAGCATCCGCGACTGCGGCAGGGTGATGGCGGCGCTGAAGGCCCGCCACACCGGGCAGATGGATTTCGGCGCGGTGGGCGCGCTGGTGAAGGCGCGGCTGGGCTAGCGGCGCGCGCGCAGGCCGACGAGGCGCAGCTCCAGCTCGCGGCACAGCTCGACGCGTTCGTCTTCGCTCAGAAACGCCCCCAGTTCGACCTCGCGCGCCTCGCCCTTCAGGGTCAGGTAGTTCGGGACCGGACCGTCGCGCGCGTGCAGGGTCACCCGCAGCCAGTAGGGGTTGGCCGCCCAGTCCTGGCGCCGGCCCCTCGGCCCGTGGCGCGACAGGGTGATCAGGTGCCGGGACAGGGTCAGGTCCTCGACGATCTCGCGGTCGCGGTCGTTCCGGCGCAGCGCGTACCAGACCGCCCAGAGCATCCCCAGCACGAAGGGCAGCACACCCCAGAGCACCGGCGAGCCGAGCATGCCGAGCAGCGGCACCGCGATCAGCGCCGCGGTCAGGCCGATGAACCAGACAAAGCCGCTGCGCGTCAGCGACCGGTGCGGCCAGAGGTGCAGCCGCTGCGTGCCATCGTCGGAGGGAAGCCATCGGTAGGGCATGTGGCCAAGGATATGCGGGGCGCAGCGGCGGCGAAAGGGCAGGATCGCCGCAGCCGGTCATGGCCGGATGGTCGCCAGAAACCCCTCGAAGGCCCGGCGATAGGTCGCCGGATCCGCGGCATGGGAGGCCAGATGGTCGGCTTCGGTCCAGTGGGTGACCGTCGGCCCCGCGCGGGCCGCCGCCAGCGCCCGCGAGGGGCCGATCGGAACGATGCGGTCCTCTGCGCCATGGGCGATGAACAGCGGGCCGTCGAAGGCGATGAAGGTCGCGGCGACTTCCGCCTCGGCAAGGGGCAGGCCGGTCATCGCGGGCAGCATGAGGCCCGCCACCGCCGCAAGGGCGCCGGGCAGCGGATTGCCGCTGCCTGCGGCCAGATGCCGGGTGAGCGCGGCGAAGCTGACGGCGGGGCTGTCCAGCGCCACGGCGGCGACCCGGTCGGCACGGTCGCTGCGCGCCAGGAACTGGCCCAGGATCGCGCCGCCCATCGAATCGGCCACCACAAGCAGCCCCGGTCCGTCCGGGCCGGGCGCGAAGCGGTCGACGGCGGCTTCGAGGTCGGGCCATTCGGTCAGGCCGAGCCCATACCGCCCGTCCTGCGTCGCCGGTGCGCCCGGATCGTTGCGATAGCCGATCAGCAGGACCGACCAGCCCGCATCGTGCAGCACGGCAAGGTGGCGATAGCCATCCTCGCGCGCGCCGGCGATGCCGTGGACATAGATCGCGCGACCCGCCTCGGCCCCTGCGGCCGGCACGAGCCAGGCCTCGGCCGGGCCAAGCGGGGTTGCGACCGGCACGACCCGGAACGGCAGGCCGAGCGCATCCATCGGATTGCCGCGAAAGCCGGGCGACAGGGGGCCTGCCGGCGCCTCCTGTTGCAGCAGCGCCGCCGAGACCGCGCCGACGGTCAGGATGCCGGTCGCGCTGCGCGCCAGGAAATACCCGGTGATGGCCAGATAGCCGGCCAGCGCCAGCGCCAGGACCGACCCCACAAACAGGATGACCCGCATCGCGCGTTCCCTTGTTCTGGCGGACTGCGCAAGGCCCCGGGCGCAGCGGTCCCGGGGCCTCGTGCCGCGTCGGACGCTCAGTGCGCGTGGGTCTTGTCCCAGTCCTCGCGCTTGGGCAGCTGCTCGAACGTGTGTTCGGGCGGCGGCGAGGGCAGGGTCCATTCCAGCGTGTCGGCGTATTCGTTCCAGTAGTTGTTCTCGGTCACCCGGCGGCCCCACAGCAGGGTGTAGATCACGATCCCGATGAAGAACACGAACGAGGCGAAGGCGATGAAGGCGCCGACCGAGGACCACCAGTTCCACAGCGCGAAGGCCTCGGGATAGTCGATGAAGCGGCGCGGCATGCCCTGGCGGCCCAGGAAGTGCTGCGGGAAGAAGGTCAGGTTCGAGCCGATGAACATGGTCCAGAAATGCACCTTGCCGGCCCATTCCGGGTAATGTCGGCCCGACATCTTGCCCATCCAGTAGTAGATCCCGGCAAAGAGGCCGAAGACGGCGCCGAGCGACATCACATAGTGGAAATGGGCGACGACATAGTAGGTGTCGTGATAGATTCGGTCGACCGGGGCCTGGCTCAGGACGATCCCGGTCACCCCGCCGACGGTGAACAGGAACAGGAAGCCGAAGGCCCAGAGCATCGGCGTCTTGAACTCGACCGAGCCGCCCCACATGGTGGCGATCCACGAGAACACCTTGATCCCGGTGGGCACCGCGATGATCATCGTGGCCAGCATGAAATAGGTCTGCTGGGTCAGGCTCAGCCCGGCGGTGTACATGTGGTGGGCCCAGACCACGAAGCCGAGCGCACCGATGGCGACCATCGCATAGACCATCGGCAGATAGCCGAAGATCGGCTTCTTCGAGAAGGTCGCGATGACATGGCTGATGATGCCGAAGGCCGGCAGGATGATGATGTAGACCTCGGGATGGCCGAAGAACCAGAAGATGTGCTGGTAGAGCAGCGGGTCGCCGCCGCCCGCGGGCGTGAAGAAGGT
>Ga0209103_1000047_pt1 | contig 33325 bp, 34 predicted proteins | sample 4C3metaG_FD_184152 | JGI IMG/M metagenome (GOLD analysis project Ga0209103, IMG submission 184152) | Freshwater bacterial and archeal communities from Indian Creek, Illinois, USA - 4C3 metaG (SPAdes) (version 2) | ecosystem: Environmental > Aquatic > Freshwater > Unclassified | place: USA...
GCCTCAACTACATGTCCTCGCACTCATTTTACTCCCATTTACCCAAAAAACACACCCTTTTGGAACAACTAACTGCAACCCAATTGCACTTACTCTGCCAAAGTGGCATTTACTTTGGCAAGTGACCAAAGGTGGCGGAGAGAGAGGGATTCGAACCCCCGGTCCCTTGCGGGATCACTAGTTTTCAAGACTAGCGCCATAAACCGCTCGGCCATCTCTCCACAGCACAAACCAGTATAGCAAGGTTTGCCACTCTCGTCAATTGACTTTTTTTATCTTTTTTTGTCAATCTTCTCCGCGCCCATGTAGGGCTGTAAGGCCAAGGGAATGCGCACAGAGCCATCTTCTTCTTGGTAATTCTCCAGTATAGCCGCGACTAAGCGATCGATCGCCAGCCCCGACCCATTAAGCGTATGCACGTACTCCGCCTTGGCACCTAGGCTCGGGCGGAACTTGATGCTGGCCCTTTTGGCTTGAAAGTCGCGAAAGTTAGAACAACTCGAGATCTCAACATACCTGTTGTAACTTGGCATCCAAAGCTCTATGTCATATTTTTTGGCGGCGGCAAAACCAAGGTCGCCCGTACACATTTCCAAGATACGGTAGGGAATCTCTAAGCGCTCGAGCACGGTGCAAGCGTCCTTTAGTAGTGTTTCTAGTTCGGCGGGTGAGTTTTCTGGGCGCACAAACTTGACAAGCTCCACCTTGTTAAACTGGTGCATGCGTATCAAACCGCGTGTGTCCCTGCCCGCCGCTCCTGCCTCCGCTCTAAAGGAGGGACAGTAGGCGGTGTACTTCAAAGGCAACTCTGCGCCGTCGAGCACTTCCATGCGGTGCATATTGGTCACAGGCACTTCTGCCGTAGGATTGAGGTAGAGCTCTTTTTCCCCAACCTTGAAGGCGTCGTCAATAAACTTAGGAAACTGCCCCGTGCCCACCATGTTGTCATAAGTAACTAGGAGCGGCGGCAGTATTTCGGTATAACCATGTTCAACAGTATGCAAGTTTAACATGAAATTGATGAGTGCACGCACCAACTTGGCCCCTTGTCCGCGATAGAGGGCGAAGCGTGCCCCGGCAATTTTGCTAGCCCGCTCAAAGTCTAAGATATCAAGCGCGACCCCGATGTCCCAGTGTGCCTGTGCTGCAAAGGAGAAGTGTTTGGGCTCATAGTGCACGGAGCGTACTCTATTGTCACTTTCGTCAGCTCCCACCGGCACGTCGGGGTCAGGCAGGTTGGGAATACGAAGTAAGATATGCTCGAGCCTCTCCTCGATCTCCCGCACTTCCGCATCGCGCTCTTTGATGTCCTGCCCTAGGGCCTTCATTGCTTCTTGCAAATCGAGCGTTGGCAGGCCCTGCTTCCGCAAATTAGCGATGTTTTCCGTTACGACATTGCGATGCGCTTTCTGCTGCTCAACTATGGTCACTTTTTGCCGGCGCGTTTCGTCTAGCAGAAGAAACTCCTCTAACGCTACCGTCTCCCCCTTGGCCGCGACACCGGCGCGCACCGCTTCTAAGTTGTTGCGCACAAATTTGGCTTCAAACATCTGTCTCTCCTCCATTTCATTGTACTAAGTTGCAGCTCGGCCGCCGCAAGGTATCCTCCCCGCAAGTAGCAAAAAATCGCCCCTAGTAAGGGGCGATTTTACTCGCGGTACCACCCTGTTTTATCTCAGTAACTATAACGCGTCACCGTCACCACTTTTCGTGGGCCGCCTTCGAAGTGGACTTCATCCGCCCCCTGCCACTGACTTGCACCACCCGTCAGCTCTCTATGGCAAAATACGAATTACTCTCTTCTGCACTGCGTTTCACTTATCTTAGCACAACTACCATAGGCGCACAATAATTGCAGAGCAACCGCCAAGAATTTGTCTAATGCCCGGCAGGGAATCTCGCAAAGACAGGGAATATATAATACAAAAGACATCCGAATAGAGGAGGCAGAGCAAGTGAAAAAGCTCTCTGAACGCGCACTCAACATTACCCCCTCCATTACACTGAGCATTGACGCCCTGGCTAAAAAGATGGTGGCCCAAGGCGTCAAAGTCATTAACTTTGGCGTAGGCGAGCCAGACTTTGACACCCCGCAAAATATCGCCCTGGCCGGCATCGCGGCCATTAACAAAGGAGAAACACGCTATACCCCTGCTGCGGGAACGGAAAGCCTGCGCCAGGCCATTTGTGACAAGCTCAAGCAAGATAATGGTCTTTCCTACCTGCCGTCGCAAATTGTCGTTTCGAACGGGGCCAAACATTCTTTATACAATGCCCTGCTGGCCCTCTGCGACCCGGGCGACGAAGTCATCATCCCCACTCCCTACTGGGTGAGTTATGCCGAGATGGTTAAGATGGTAGGGGCAGTTCCCATTTTTGTGAAAACGCGCGAGGAAGAGGATTTCAAGGTGCGCCTCGATGAACTTGGCGCGGCCATCACCAGCCGGACCAAGGCCATTATTCTTAATAGCCCGAGCAACCCCACCGGCATGGTGTATGACCGGGCTGAGCTTCTGCCTATTGCGGCCCTAGCTGTCACCAACTCCATCTATGTCATTGCCGACGAAATCTACGAAAAGCTCGTCTATGATGAGGCCGAGCATGTGAGTATCGCCTCTTTAGGCGAAGAAATTAAGGATTTGACTATCGTCATCAACGGCATGTCGAAGGCTTATGCCATGACCGGCTGGCGCATTGGCTACACGGCCAGCAATGCCAATTTAGCTAAGGCCATGGGCAGCCTGCAGAGCCATGCCACATCTAACCCCAATTCGATTGCTCAAGCAGCCAGTATTGAAGCCCTGCGGGGGTCGCAGGCGGCTCTCACTAACATGGTCCAAGAGTTTGCCGCCCGACGCCTGCGCATGGTGGAGCTCATCAATGATATTCCTGAACTCAGCTGTCGCTTGCCCAAGGGCGCATTCTATGTCATGGCCAATATCAGCCAGCTCTTAGGCCGGACTATTGCGGGGGAAGTTATCCCTGATGACGCCACCTTGGCCCGCGTGCTACTTGAAAAAGCACATGTAGCCGTGGTGCCAGGCTCGGGCTTTGGGGCCGGACAGTTTTTGCGGCTCAGCTATGCCACTTCTATGGACAATATTGAAGAGGGGCTACGCCGCATTAGGACTCTTTTACAGGGACGATAACATTGCGAAAAGAGATGGTCTTCCTCGTTTTGGAAGGCCATCTCTTTGTCTTTGCCCGTAATTTAGCACTACTAACCGAGCATGATACCGCATTGGCCAAGTAGCCTGGCCAGCTCAACCCGCAGCTGCTTGCGAGCGCGGTAGAGTTTGCACCGCACCGACTCCACTGAGCAGGCCAATTGCCCTGCCATCTCTTCATAGGTCATGTTTTTGACGTCCTTTTGCACGATCAGCTTGCTATAAACTTTAGGGAGCCGATTAAGGGCGTCCTCCAAACAACGACGGATCTCTTCATTTTCCCATTTCTTTTCTAAATCAGGCAAATCAAGCCGCGCTAACGTCGTGAGCCCCTGCAAATCTCTCCCCTCTAAAGCCTGCAGGGAGATTTGTGGCGAGCGGCGTTTTTTGCGCAGCATATCGATATGATGGTTTTCCATGATACGGAGAAGCCAGGTGCCAAAAGAGGACTCGCCGCGAAAATCTTTCACTTTAAGCCAGGCCCTAAGCAAGGATTCCTGCACCAAGTCATCTGCTTCTTGCCATGATGAAGTCAACCTGGTGGCGCGCTTTTTTGCCAACTTCAAGTATGTTTTTGCCATTTCTTCAAAAGCTGCCCTATCGCCCTTGCGCAAAAGGTCCAGTAACTCGGTCAATGATGCTATCCCCTCCCCTAAAACCGCCTCGGCTCAGGCGACAAAAGCCTCTAGCACTCCACCTGCAATAATTTTAACCAGGATAACTAGCATGACATACTATTCGCGCTTGCTGAGCTAATTCCTCTATCAATCAGGCGCGCTAAAACTCTTTTTCGCCTACAAACCTTTGCGCGAGAGACTGATACGTTGTCTCTTGGCGTCGATACCTAGCACTCGCACTTCCACTACCTGTCCCACCGATAGCACCTGCGAGGGGTGCTTGACATAGTTGTCACTAAGTTCGGAGATGTGGATTAGTCCATCTTGTTTTACGCCAATATCTACAAAGGCCCCGAAATCTATGACATTGCGCACTACCCCGCTAAGCACCATTCCGGGCTGCAAATCTTCCATCTGCAAGACATCACTACGAAACACCGGTCCGGCGACGTCTTCACGAGGATCACGCCCGGGCTTCTCTAAGGCCGCGTAAATGTCTCGCAGGGTGGGCAGGCCCGCGCCTAACTCCTGGGCCGCTCTGGCTAGCTGTTGTTCACAGAGCTTAACGCGCCCCTGCGCTAGGTCTTCTGCCGTGGCCTCTACATAGTGCAAGAAACGCTCCGCCAGAGCATAGGACTCGGGATGCACTGGGGTTCTGTCCAGCAAGTTAGCGGCCTGCGCGATGCGGAGAAAGCCCGCACACTGTTGATAGGCGGCAGGGCCGAGCCGAGCCACCTTCTTCAACTGCTCGCGGCTTCTAAAGACGCCATGGGCATCGCGGAAGGCGACCACATTTTTGGCGATAGTAGGCGTTATCCCAGCGACATAACGTAGCAGCGCGGGCGATGAGGTGTTAAGGTCAACTCCCACGGAATTGACGCAGTCCGTGACGATGCCTTCGAGCTTACTAGCTAGCGCTTTCTGATTGACGTCATGCTGATACTGTCCCACGCCGATGGCCTTAGGGTCAATTTTAACTAGTTCCGCCAAGGGGTCTTGCACGCGTCGCCCGATGGAGACTGCGCCGCGCAGAGTAACATCGAGCAAAGGTAGTTCTTCGACCGCCAGCGGCGAAGCCGAGTAAACCGATGCTCCCGCCTCGCTAACAATCGTATAGGGAAGGCTGAGGCTCTTCTCCTGTATCAAGGTCGCGATAAATTCCTCGGTCTCGCGCGAGCCCGTACCATTGCCGATAGCCACTGCGCTCACGTCATGTTCCTCAATCAATTTAAGCAGGGCTTTCTTGGCAACAAGTTTGTCATTGTGGGGCAGTGTAAAGTAGGCCACCCCGGTCTCTAGCACCTTGCCCGTCGGGTCTAGAACCGCCATCTTACAGCCCGTCCGATAAGCAGGGTCTATGGCGAGCAGGGTCTTGCCCTTGACGGGCGACTGCAACAAGAGCTGCTTCAGGTTCTGCCCAAAAACACTTATCGCCTGTGCTTCGGCGGACTCCGTCAACTGCGCACGCACCTCGCGCTCTAACGAAGGCCACAGTAAGCGCTTGCAGCCGTCGGCGATCGCACTGCTGACCACAGAATTATCCTCTAAGTCGCTTCCCACAAACTGCTTGCGAGCTAGGCGGAGGGCTTTAGCTTCATCATAGTCTAGCTCTACCCCAAGCGCCTCTTCACTCTCCCCGCGATTAACCGCCAGGATGCGATGGGCAGGCAGGCGCCGCACGGGCTCTGTATAATCGAAGTACATGGCATAGGTCGCATCCTCTTTGTTCTTGGCAAAGGACTTGAGATTGCCTTCACTGCGCATGAAATGCCGCAGAGCTTCTCGCACGTGGTAGGACTCACTCATTTGCTCTGCAATGATATCTTTAGCCATAGACAGCGCTATAGTAGCATCCACAAGGCCATTTTCTAGCGTGCAGTACTTGCTCGCCTCGCCAAGCACCTGCGATTCCTCTAGACTAGGATGTGCCAAGAGGTATTCGGCCAATGGCAAGAGCCCCTTTTCTTTGGCTATCGTGGCGCGCGTACGCCGCTTGGGCCGAAAAGGTAGGTAGACATCCTCTGCTTGCTGCAGGGTTTGTGCCTGCGTTAACAAGCCTTCTATTTCCGGCGTCAGCTTGCCCTGTTCGCCGATCAAGCGCATAATCTCGACTTTGCGCTCGCTAAGCTGCTTAAGATAGGCCAGCCGCTCCTCTATATCTCTAAGCTTGACCTCATCTAGTTCACCAGTCACTTCTTTGCGGTAACGCGCGATAAAGGGGATGGTGTTGCCCTCGCAGAGTAGCTTATCTACAATCTCTACTTGGCCCTGGGTTACACCTTGCTCCCTGGCTACTTTTTCATAAAGCTCCATGTTTACCTCCGTAACTACAGCCTGCCTCGGCAGTCTTCGTTTGTTTCATTATACTACATGCCTCGCGGCCAGGAAAATTCTTTGCACACTACCCCGCAAAAGCAAAACTAAAAGGCCTCGCCCATTGTCTAATGTATAGAGCGGCAAGAATCCGCTAGGAGGGATGCTGGTGACGTTTATAGACAAAGTGGCCCGCGCCAAAAAGGGCGATGACGAGGCTTTTGCCGACCTTGTCATGGAGCGCAAAGACAGACTGTACCGCATCGCCTACAGTTATGTCGGCAGCAGAGACGACGCGCTAGATATTGTCAGCGAGACCATCTACAACGCTTATATCTCGCTCCACAAATTGCGACAGCATGAGCACTTTTACACTTGGTTGACACGTATTTTGATCAATCGCGCTCTTACTTATACCAAAAAAAGGCGCCAAGTCGAGCGCGACGCGGCCGAAATGCCCACAGAAATTGAGGAGACTAGTCGCGAATCTTTGCTTGATCTCTATGCTGCCATCGATCGCCTCCCGCCAGAGCAAAAGGCGATAGTTATCTTAAAATACCTCTGCGACATGACTCTCGCCGAGGTGGCCGAAGTAATGCAGTATCCCCTAGGCACTGTCAAGACGTATTTGCATCGTGCTCTCAAGGAGCTGCGCCTAGAACTAAAGGAGGATGAAAAATGAGCCAACAAACAAGAGACACCGCGCGCCATGCCTTCGACAATCTCACCGTCGCGCCCGAACTTGAAAGCACCATCCGCCTTGCCCTAGCACGCGCCACTAGTTTTCGTAGACGGCAGGCAATTCTCCGCAAGTCCCTGCTGTCAGTCGCGGCGGCCTTTCTCATTTTTACGGTGAGCGTCAATGCCCTGCCTGCGCTAGGCAACACCATGGAGGGCCTCCCCGTAGTAGGGAGACTAGTAAGCGCACTTCGCCTCGACAGGATGGGGATCGGCGGCCAGGTTACAGATGGACTGCACGTAGGCCCCCTCACTTTTACCCGCAATTCTATCACCATCAATTTTACCGAGGGCGATTCCCTCGTCGACAAGGCTCCCTGGTACAAGATTACAGAACACAGTCACCCCTACAGCCTTATCATCGAAGTACATGGCGTGCGCGGGCTGCATCCTAGCGCCCAGAACCCCCTCTTTGCTAGCAATGCCTACATAAAGGAGATGTACCGCAGTGTGATTCTCGATGATTCCGCACTCCGCTATGTCATCGTATTTAATAGGCCGGTAGCGGTCGAGGTGCGCGAGCTTGCAACCCCAGCAGCGGTGCAAGTTGTGCTTGCGGCAGTGCCCTATGCCAGCGCAGATGCCGCCTACATCGTGCGAACTTATTCGCAAGCCTCGCGCGGTAGCGCGGGGGAGCTAGAGGAGAGCATTAGTGCCGCTTTAGAGTGGCAGGGCGAAGGCGTGCGCGTTTTACGCGACACACAGGGGGGCTACTTAGCCGAAGCGGGCTCCTTTACGACAGAACTCGCCGCACAAGAGTTTGTGGCCAAACTTAGAGCAGAGGGCCTCACTGACCTTCCCCTCACTATCGAGAGGCGTGGGCCAAACGACATTCCTCGGCAGTTGGCTCCCTAGCTCGTCGCCCTTGCTAGCCCCTCCCTGCACTCTTCATTCATAGATGGCTGCCGCAAAACGGCGCCATCTTTTTTTCTCGCCAATTTTCGTTAGACATTGTTGTAGAGCAGGATATTCCTAGTTGCGTAACGAATGCGATAGGGAGTTCGCTTGGGGCGATGATGAGGTCATTTCCCAGGAAATAAGTGAGCGGTCCCGCCGCCTTAGCTATGTGAGTAAATACGAGAAAGAAGGGATTGTCTACGATGAAGATAGTAGTTAGGGGAGATCTCTCTGCCCCAGAGCGCGCCGACATTGTTTCCTGCTGCCCTGACGCCGAAGTTGTCGCCGGTGGTGATGACGAAATTTCCCGCCATTTGCCTACGGCGGAGGTAGTCTGGGGGAGCCTGACTCCGCCGCAGATTGCTATGGCCCACGTGCTACAACTCATGCAAGTGATCACGGTGGGCGTCGACCATGTTCTTTCTCCGGAGCTCTTGGCAAGCTCGGCTAGGCTGTGTAGCACGCGTGGCATGCATGGAGCGACAATTGCTGAGCAGGTCTTTACCTACATGCTCGGGATTGCTCGCGGCCTACCCACATTGCTCGCGCAGCAACAAAAAAAGAGCTGGCAACCTTACCGCCCTTCTCTCTTGCAAAACACAACACTTGGCATCGTAGGATTTGGTACTCTGGGCCAAGCCATAGGCAAGAGGGCCCTCGCTTTCGACATGAAGGTCATTGGCCTCAGGCAACACCCTGCTCCATCCCCTTATGCGGACGAAGTATGGGGCATCGAACGCCTAGAAGAGCTCCTACCGCTAGTTGACCATCTAGTACTGGCAGTGCCGCTAACTCCTGCCACGGCGAACCTGCTCACTAGGGCCAGACTCAAAATGCTTAAACCAACCGCTTACCTCTATAATGTGGCTCGCGGAGCCGTGGTTGACGAGGGCGCACTAGCAGAAGCTCTTGCTACAGGTCAGTTAGCAGGCGCCGGGCTAGACGTGTTTGTGACCGAGCCTCTGCCGGAGAATAGTCCGCTGTGGAGCCTGTCTAATGTGATCATTACTCCCCACACCGGCGGCTACATGGGCGACTACCGTCGCCAAGCCTTTACTATCTTCTTAGACAACTTGCGCCGCTACCAGAGTGGCCTGCCCTTGCTGAATGAAATAGACAAACGGACGGGATACTAGTAGTAACTGTCAGGCGCGGTGTGGGCCGCCACCAGCAGGGTCATGGCCAGCACCGCTTCCGCGACTACGGCTGTAGCTGGCACCAAAGTGGTATCACTGCGTTCAGCTACCGGCCTCGCCACCTCCTTGGTGACGATATCTACTGTTTTGCTGGGCGTAAGAGTGGGTGTGGCTTTGACTGCACAGCGCACCAGGAGCGGCTGCCCGGTAGTTACCCCCCCTGCCAACCCAGCATTATTGTTGCCTTGGTAAGAAATGCCGCGCTCTGCATCCCAGGCTAGGTCATCGCCAGAGGCGCCCGCCTCCTGCCTGGCCAGTGCAAAAGCCGCACCAAATTCGACGCCTTTTATGCCCGGAATGGACATCAGGTCCCCTGCGATGCGCCCGTCTAGCCGACGGTCAGCGTGAACATAGGAACCCCAACCCACTGGCAAATTAAAGGCTACGACTTCAATGATGCCTCCAACACTCTGCAACTCTTGCCGGCAGGTGGCAATTAGCGCGTCAGCGGCCTTCTGCAATTCTTTGTCTCCGCATCCATAGGGCGCAGTTGCCGCCTCTCGCCATCTCTTTATATCCTGTGGTCCACTGGTTAATGTCAAGGGACCTAGACAATGCACCCGGCTATAAATCTCTACCCCCAAGCGGCTGAGTAGTTGCCGCGCTACCGCACCCTGCGCCGTGCGCATTGCAGTGTCTCTAGCCGAGGCCCTTTCGATGACATTCCTGATATCAGTAAAGCCATATTTGACGGCACCTGGGTAGTCGGCATGCCCCGGTCGCGGCGTCGTCACCTTGTCCCCCATCGCGCCTTCGGTGGGATGCATGAGGCTCTCCCAATTGGCGTAGTCTTTGTTTTCTATGTACAACGCTAAGGGGCTGCCAAGCGTGTACCCCCCCCTTAGCCCGGCGAGAACTTTTACTTGATCAGCCTCAATAGACATACGTCCACCCCGACCTGGTACACGCTGTCTGCGTGCCAGCTGTGCATCGATTTTCGCCACATCGATATACACTCCGGCCGGCAGCCCTTCAATAATCCCCGTCAAGCCTCTGCCATGCGACTCACCTGCGGTTAAAAAGCGAATCATACCTGTGCACCTCGCAGTTTATGGGCAAAATCATCCCAAAAGTCAGGGTAAGAGACCGCAACACTCTCGGCCCCGTGAATCGTTGTGCTTCCGCTAGCTAGGGCACCCGCCACAGCCAAGGCCATGGCCAAGCGATGGTCGCCGTGTGAATTGACCACCGCGCCCGATAATCGTCCGCCAGTGATGGCAAAGCCGTCTGGATACTCCTCGGTCTTTACCCCAAGCTTATTGAGCTCCCCGAGCAAGGCGCGAATGCGATCACTTTCTTTAAAACGCAGTTCAGTGGCATCCCTAACCACCGAACGCCCCTCCGCGCAGGCTGCAGCCACTGCCAAGACAGGGAGTTCGTCAATTACGCGAGGAACTAAATCCTTGGCAATGGAAAAGCCCTGCAAGCTGCCGCCCCTTACTTCAATAAAACCCGTCGGCTCAGGCTCATCTATTTCTACTCCCCAATGGACTGACGCCCCCATGTCCCGTAATACTTCGAGAAAGCCAGTCCGCCCCGGATTTAAGCCCACCCCCTCAATGCGCAGTGAAGCTTGTGGCAGGCAAGCCGCCAAGACTACGAAGAAAGCCGCGGCAGAAACGTCCCCAGGCACTCTAAATTCAAAGGGCGCAATAGTGCTCCCTTCTACCTCTGCCCATGCCGGACCATAGGCGACTTTCGCCCCAAAAGCTTTCAGCATCCGCTCCGTATGATCGCGCGTAGGATGAAGTTCTGCTACCTGAGTTTTGCCAGCACAAGTTAAACCCGCGAGAAGAATAGCTGACTTTACTTGGGCGGACGCTACTTCTGGACGCCAGACCACGGCCTGCAATTGGCACCCCTTAATGCCTAGCGGCGGGCGCCCCTCGACCGTGCTGAAGTCACCTCCCATCGCCATAAGCGGCTTGACCACTCTCTGCATGGGACGCCTCTGTAAAGATTCATCCCCAGTGAGCGTAACCGACATCTTGCTCCCTGCTAGGATTCCGGCCAAGAGACGCATCGTGGTGCCGGAGTTACCGCAATCTAAAGCGCCTGCTGGTTGACGCAGGCCTTCTACGCCCACACCTTGTACCGTCAGCACCTCTCCCTGCACAGCGAAATCAACCCCGAGAGCGCTGAGACAGTCTTGCGTGCTCCGCACATCATCCGCAAACGAGAGATTATGGATTATCGACGTCCCCCTGGCCAGAGCCCCTAGCATCAGGGCACGATGGCTAATTGATTTGTCGGGCGGCATTTGTAAGACGGCGTGAAATGATAGAATCGACGAAATTACCTTGTTCAACATGCGTCACCTCACAATTATTTACAGGAGGGCTTAAGATGCGCGATTTATTTTTTAGTGGTCTCAGCTACGCAGAATATGTAGCAAAAATGAGCGACGACCACCGTGCCGGGTTTGAAAAGAGCTATGCCGATACTACGATCTCACCGCAGCATGTAGCCAGCCTAGAGCGACTGCCCAGCCCCATTTATGCTTTGGCGGTGAGCGAGCCAGGATGTGGCGATTGCCGACTCAACCTGCCGGCCTTGGCTAAGCTTGCCTCTGCCAGCGCGGGCAAAATTGTGCTGCGTTGTCTAAGTCGTAGCGCCCATCCCAGCCTCCTTGATGATTATCCTGCTAAGGATGGCACGGTGCGCATTCCTACTTTTATTTTCTTTGCCGAGGACTGGTCACTTGTAGGCTATTTTGTCGAAAGACCGGCGCAGGTAAGCCATATTTTAGCAACGGGCAGCGCTGCGGAGATTCGCGCCATGCGCATTCAGTACAATGCGCAGCGTTTCGCCCCGGCGGTAATCACCGAAATCATGGCCATATTGTCTCGCTAGGGCCCCTATTGTTAATACTACCATGTTCGCCCTTCCCATAACATAGGAGCAGAGTTTGACTTGTGATATACTATGAGGGCAGTACAAATACGGAGGTGTCAGCAGTGAAAATTACCCGCGACATGGGAATTCAAGACGTCGTAGATACCTATCCTGAATTGGTGCCTGTCTTTTTCAAACATGGTCTCGGTTGTCTCGGCTGTGCAGCGGCACGCTTTGAGAGCATCGAGCAAGGCGCCAATGCCCACGGCATTGACGTCGACTTGTTGCTCAACGATCTCAACAAAGCCTTATCTCACTAACTGAGGCCGATCGCCACTCACCCCAGAATTAGATCCCCTCGACAACTTGAAGGGAGAGCGCAAGCTCTCCCTTCTGTTTTTGTAATTTGCTCCTTTAGCACTACGCATGTCGACGAGGCTATTAGCGCTCGAGGAGGAACAGGCGCATTCTCCGCCTGCCAAAGCGCAAGGCCTCCGGCAAGCTCTCAAAATAGATGTCAATCCTGTTTCCCCGGATGGCACTGCCCGTGTCTGTGGCGAGGTACTGGCCGCTGAAGGCACGTGACACCTCGCAGAGACCTTCAATATATACTCTGCTCAACAGAGGAATGATGCTGCGATCCACTGCAATATGGCCTACTTGCACCGGTAGGCCTGAAAAAGTGATCCCGTATTGCGGGTGACCTGGCGACTTACCCGTGCTCTCTTTCCCCGAAGTGTAAGCGGTAGCCGTGACATAGATTACCCTCGAGTAACGCAGGGTGTTTCCACCACGCGAGAGAGTTCCCATAGTGCCATACTCCACGATGCGGTCCACTTGCGGCTGCAATACTTCCGTGCGAACTAAGGTGCGGGCAACCTCTACGCCATCTTCCAGGACTATCGCAAAGTGTTGGGCCTGCCTTCCCTCACGACCGGGCTGCAGCACTCGCGTCACCCCTCGATTGGCACTGGCGCTTGGTCGCCTAACCTCACGAAAGCCTAGTCGCTTGTACACGACCGCCTCTTCTGTCGTCACTCGTGCGATGATAATCTCCGTTTGATCCTCTAGAGGAGCGTCAAGAGCCGGAGTGACTCGATCTACCTCGCCTAGCTTGACGCCAGCTTCTTCTAGGGCCGCGGCCACCGTGCTTCCTAAGACAGTGGCTCTCCGCACATCTCCATCCACAAAAATAGTGACCTGATTCGCCCTAAACACGGGTTCGGCAATGTCCGCTGGAGCCTCAGCTCCCAGGGGACTTACCATTCGCCAATCCTCACTATGGTCTCCCGCAACTGTGCCACTAACGATCAATAGTGTTGCGGCAGCAAGCAGCCCTAATCCCAAGAGATAACCCTTGGTGCCGGTCTGATTTCTTGCCATCATCCTACCTCCTTCAGCAATATGTTTACTTACGACGCTAAAAAGCGTCTCCACAATGTTTTACGATTATACACAACCTTGCTTTATAGTATGCGCGTAGCTTCTCAGGAGCCTATTCGCCTTCAGGTCTTCAGTCTAACATAGCAGTCTGCCTTCTGCCAAGCCAACGTCATCCTAATAATACAAAAAAGAGGCAGCTACGGTAGCCTGCCCCTTTTTTGCATTATATTTTTCAGGCCCTAGCAATACTAGACAAAAGAATTTTTGCGGTACCTAGATTAGTGGCCAGTGGCACTTTATGCACATCACAGATACGCAGCAACGCACTAATATCGGGCTCATGGGGCTGCGCCGTCAGCGAGTCGCGCAAGAATATAACCATGTCAGCGGCCTTTGTCGCCACCATGGCGCTAATCTGAGCATCTCCACCCTGTGGGCCCGAAAGAACGCGTTCAATTAGCAAACCTGTTTTTCTCATCAGCAGAGCGCCCGTAGTCTCTGTGGCCACCAACTGATGCTTGGCGAGCACCGCGCGGTACTCTACGACTAACTCAACCATCTCTTCTTTCTTCTTATCATGGGCGATAAGAGCTATGCGCATAATTAACCTCCCTTTTTAAGTTGTCTTATGCTTCTCTAGCATCTTCAGCTTCTACCCATGGATCTATGCTAATCCTACCATGCACCGAGGTAGCTGTGATGTTTAGCCACCGCGCAAATTGCCCTTGTGACACGGCCCAGAGCGACTTGCCCACGGCCCCCTTCTTCGCGTCGACCAGAAGATTAGGCAAGTTGCATTCTACTTTGCCATGCACATTGCTCGCACTGCACTGTCGGCCTATGTCTATAGAATCCCTCAAATTGACCTGAATACTGCCATTGACTGCCTTTAAGCTCCACGACCCCTCACGAGGCTCCCTGCAAAGGAGAGTGATCCCTCCATTGATGGTGCTGCAGTCCACCATGGCGGCAGAGCCTGCAAAGAGAATGCGGCCATTTGTGGAAGAAAGATTTATTTCCTCCGCGTCACCGTGCACTTCCACTTTACCATTAGTTGTAGTGGCTCGTACACATCCTAAGGCCTCATGCTTGATTTTTAGACTGCCATTGACGGAAATCAGATCAAGATCAAGCCTCCTGCTTGCTGGCCACAATAGGCGAAAATGCACGGTACTTCTTTGTCCAAAGGCGTGTTTGGCAGCGATAAACAGGCCCTCCTTGTTATTTTCCACGGAGTACAGTTCTTTGGCATACTCCCTGCCCTCATCGCGGTTATCTGCATACACACTTTTTTCAACTGCGAGATGCCACTGTTCATCAGGAGAAGCCCCGACTTCAATCCTACCGTTCACTCCGCGGATATCGACCCTGGCAAACTCCGCATTGTCAATCTCACCCACGATGTCCTCCTGCCAAGTGAAGCTAGTGCCGCCAATGCTCCTTAGCAAATTGCCCAACATGCCGCCTAAACCGCGGCCACTGGCGTAATCCTCGCCGGCCTCTGCCTGTACGCGCTTGACGGCCCCTTCCACCGACTCCCGCGCCCCGTGTAATTGTTCGCGGAGGACCTCGGCAGTGCCGTGCCATTGCCCTTTTAACTTTTCCTTGGTTTTACGCGCGAGCACTTTAGCCTGCAGCCTCGCGCGACGCGCAATTTCATCGACAGAATGGTCTCCCCTTGGCGTGGACTCAGCAAGCGCTTTGATCAAATTGGTGGCTTCACTGGCAGTTATCTTGCCCTCACTCAGCATTTGCAGGACCTGCTTGGTTTCTTCACTCATTGAAAGCACCTCCCTTGTTTTCATCAAGCTTATCCCATGGTAAAATTAATGTCAAGCTTAAAAAAAGCAAGGAGGGTTTGTCAATCTAAAAACAAACTCCCCCTGCCCCTATGTGAAAAAGGAGCGGGAGGAGTTTGTTAACGTAGTGTTTAAGACCAGGCCACCCTGCCCTTGGTCCGTCAAGGACGCAGAGGAGGGGCATCGCCTCTGGCTACTGCTCTTTAGGCTGGCTTAGGCGCGTCAACAGGACAGACTGCGGCACAAGCACCACAATCAATGCACTTTTCGGCGTGAATTACATAGATTGCCCCCTCAGCTATGGCCTCAGTAGGACATTCTGGCAAACAAGCTCCACAGGCGAAGCACTCGTCAGAAATTTTATAAGTCATTAATGTCACCCCCTCCTTATCCTCTACAAGCATTTTATCACTTACCGCGGCCTCGTCAACTGCGCTGGCGCGATTTGAGGCGACGCGCCTAATAATCTTAACAACAGTTGCGCCGTGACAGTGGCATCCCCTAAGGCCCTATGACCACCAACCGCTAAGCCTAGGTGTCCGCACAAAGTTTCTAGGCGATAGTTCGACAGGCCCTTTAGCTCGCTGCGCGCCAAGGCCACGGTATCAATGCGCTCTAGCGGAGGAAATGCAGTCTGCGCACGCGCAAATTCCGCCGCAAGAAAGCCAATATCAAATCTCACATTGTGGGCCACAAATACAGTTCCCGCTAAGTTGGAGGCGATGGAGGGGAGTATTTCCGCGAATTTTGGCGCTTTACCGACCATAGCGTCTGTAATACCCGTCATCTGTTGAATAAAAGGCGGAATCGGGCGCTCTGGGTTAATGAGAGAACTGTAGGAGTGAGTGATCTTGCCCCCCTGTACTCGTACAATGGCCACTTCAGTAACCCTATCGCGCTCAGGAGAAAGACCCGTCGTTTCAACATCGACCACTGAAAAGATACGCTGCAAATCCATTACTCATTCCTATCTGGATGACGACGCAAGTCAAATCCGGCTCGTAGATTATGCTCGGCCACCCGCACACTTAGGGTCAAAAGGTTGCGCAAAAAAGGGTTTTCCTCTGGCGGCTGCCCTAGCCGCAAGGCCCTGGAAATCTCGGCCAGCTTTTCTGCTGAGTCAACCTTGCCACGTCGCCGCAGAAATTCCGCCGTAAAGTCTAGGCGCCTAACAATCTCCCCCAAACGTGGGGCAAACAAGGCTGTAGCAACTCTGCACATAATCTCATCCGCGGCCTTTTTCTTGCCTTTGATGCTCCGAAAACGCTTGCCTGCCTTGAGGAGTTCTTCGGCCGCATCATAGACCAAGGGATCTTCCTCATACCACTCCGCCAACTCCTCGATGGCCAGGATGCCGGCAGCTTGTGGCGCGTCTCCTCCCCCCACATCGTCAGCAAGAGGAAAATCGTATGGCTTCGGCGTCATAGGGATGGGCTGCAAGACTTGGTGCCAAAACGCCCATTGCGGCGGCAGGGGATTTCCTCCCTGACGATTACGCTGCAAGGCGTCGCGCACTAGATCGCTGGCGTAGATTAAATCGCCTTCGACGGAAGGATATTTTTCGCGGAGCCCCTTCAACATGGAGGTGCTTTCTTGGCGATTGAGCTGCACTGACCCATAGCAATCTTTAACGCCCTCTTCCGTGCTCAAAAGAAAGCTCACCGCCATCAAGCGCCCTCGGCTGCCCTTCATAAAGCGCGACACCCACACAATGCGACACCCCTTGCCGTCTAAGCCCGTGACCAAGACCTGAAAGACAGTACCGAGGACAAAAGGAGGCAGACTCTCGGCTGAGACCCCTTTGAATTGCAAGCGACGCGCTTCTCTTTCTACCAGCGTGGCCAAGAATGGCTCTTGCACCTTTACGGCGAGCCCCTGCAAAGCGCCCAGTGCGGTTGGCTCGGCTAGAGCCCCTAGCCCGCGCACCGCCTCAGAAGCTAGCACCTCGTCGTCACCTCGCGCCAGCGCTTCCAGCAGAGGCACCACCCGAGGGTCCTGTGTCATCACCAAATCCTGCACATAGGCATACTGCATCTCGGGCGGCGCTTCAGCAAAGTCCTCGAGAACATTGCCAAGAATACTGGGGTTCTGCTCTAGCTCCTCGAGGAGGTGCAGTAGCGATTCATGCGCTAACTTTGTCGCGTCTTGGAAGTACGTCGGGCTCATCATTTCCCCCACGTCGAGCCCTTTAGCCGTCAAGAGACGCAGTATCTGCATCTTGGCAACGTCGCTCACCCCTGGCTTATTCATTAGGGACAAACATTCGTCCACCACGATTTCCCCCATGTCGGCGTCCAGCTTAAGCAACAGAGCGGCCGCCATGGTGGCTATCTTTTGGTCTTTTGTCTCAGACAGCACCTTGAGAGCGCCTAATTCTACATGTTTACCGAGCGAAGCAATGCGTTCCAAGTTTTTTTCAATTTCAGGGGGAGTAAACTTGCCACAGCCTAACTCGATGATTCTATCCTTCACAATTTGCTGTATCGCCAGCCGGTAATCTATTCTTCTCGTGTGCACACGACTTCCCCCTTCCATATAAATCATCTCTTTGTCATTTATTCGCGACACTAAAGCTGTAATCCTTTCATGCGCGGCACTTCATGATTATACCACTCTATGGGCTAAATCAGGCGCGCTTCTTATGGAACAACAGGGCACAGAACAGTGATAAGTCCCTAAAAAAACAAAAGACGCGGTTACTGCGTCCACCCTTTGGCGAACACCGTAACCGCGCCCTCGAGACCTTTCATCTGGCAATCCGCTTCAGGCCGGGCACTACCCACGCCACCTGGACGCTCCTGATGGACAGGAAGCTTCCCCACTTCTCGCCAGCGATATGGCCACAGCCCTAAACAACTGAAGGTTCATAAAAGAGCTCTCCGCGGGCAAAGCGGCCGAGATCCATTTTTTCGATCGGGAGTGAGGCCTGCATCCCTAGTATGGTTTCCGCGAGGAGCACCCCAGTCATGGGGGCCAGCATAAAGCCATGCCCGCTAAAACCCGCCGCCAAGTAAAATCCGGGCACCGCGGGGACTTCGCCCAATATTGGCGTGCGATCTGGAGTCATCTCATAGAGACCAGCCCACTGCCGCACCACCCGAATTCCCTTGAGAGGCGGCAGAAGCCAAGTGATCTTCTGCGCCATTTCGTCAAGAAACTGCCAAGAGGAACGCTGATTATAGCTTGCACCTTCGCTCGGGTCCCCTAGGCCCATGATAAAGCTGCCATGGGGAGTTTGCTGACAGTAGATGTGGTGATGAAAGGACATTACCATGGGCCCTTGCAGAGGGGCCACTGGCTCCGTGACGAGTATTTGGTGGCGCTCGGGATGGATCGGCACTTCCAGGCCGACCATCGCGGCCACAATTTTAGACCAGGCCCCTGCGGCATTGACAACCTTGGGGGTAGCAATAAATCCCTGCGTCGTTTCCACACCACTGATGCGCTCACCGACCTTGCGGATGGCGAGGACTTCCGTGTGCGTATTGATCTCCACGCCTAGACGCCGCGCGGCCTTGGCATAGGCATCGGTGACGTGAAAGGGATTGCAGTGGCCATCGCTCTGATTAAAAGTGGCGCCGAGCAAACCCTCGGTATTAAGATGAGGGACTATTTCCTTGGCCTCAGAGGGGCTGCATAAGCGCACGCCTAGCCCGAAGTGCCGCTGCAGGGCTACGTTCTTTTGGAATTGCTCCCAGCCTGCCTCGGTGTAAGCTAAGAGCAGATATCCGCCTTGCTTAAATTCAATATCACCATCATATTCTAGTTCTTCATTCATCGTTTCAAACATCTTTATGCTGGGGATAGACATGCGCAAGTTCATTTCTGTGCCCCACTGCTGTCGCACGCCTGCTCCACAACGTCCGGTAGCCCCGCTGGCCAGATAATCTCTCTCAATAACAACTACATTGCGGCAGCCGCGTTTGGCAAGGTGGTAGGCTATAGCCACGCCATTGACCCCGCCGCCAATGATCACCACGTCCGCGCTCTTACGCATGATCCCTGCCCTCCTGGCTGTTTTCCGCTATGGCTCCCAATGACACAGGCACGGCAGGCGGCCTAAAAACACCTAGGGACTGCTGCTTCATGGGCATGCCGCTCGCCTGCAATTCTCTTTGTACCAAGGGGCGGCAAGTCCTCCCCTGGCAGGGGCCCATGCCTAGGCGAGAAATACGCCGGAGCTCATCTAGGGTGCGATAACCTTTTTCAATCAAGGCCCTCACCTCAGCTAGTGTTAGGTCTTCACAGCGGCAAACAATAATTTGCTGCTCAATGGTTTTCATCTCGCGCACCCACCCCCACCGACAAAAATCTTACATCACGCGCATAAGCGCGTGGCACTACGAGGTGCACTACCGCTGTGCGGTCAAAGCTCGCTGGGTTTTGCACGCGCAGCACCTTTCCTTGGCCGATCTCTTCCCCAGCGCGGTTATAGACCACTACTTCATCCCCAGCTTTAGGCAGGGGCACGAACTCATGCGGTAGTTTGACGAGCGATTCTGCTTCGCTATACGCTTCGTCAACCACGAAGATGGCAAGCCCTGGGCAGTTAGCCACACAGATGGCACAACCATTACAGAGCGCGGGGTCGAATTTAGGCAGATCATTTATGTCGTCAAAGGCCTGGATAGCTCCGCGCGGACACGAGGTAGCACAGGGATTACAGGGGATATTCTGAAAGCACTCGATGATCGCAACGGCACCCTGCTTCATGCGCTCTTCCGGCGGGTAGGCTGGGGCTAACTCTTCGCTGCTTGGTACGCCTGTCTTTTTAAGCAATGCCAAAAACCTCCCCACTCTGCGCCAAGGCTAGTCCTGTGCGTATCTTGTCGCCCACGGGCCCAGAGCGCAGAGCCCTGAGCTGCTCGCGAGCTTCGGACAACCCCAGCTCTAGGGCCGGCGTAGCTAGGCCTAACTCTTTAGCAGCTGCCAGCCCAGCTAGTTCTCCTTCTACCATGGCACTGCTGGCCTCCTCTACACCAGCCACATCGCCGGCAATGTAGATATGCCCCTGCGAAGTGCAAAGGTTCGCATCACGCCAAGCGACATGCCCACCCAGTTCAGTCACATGGATCATGCGGCAATCGGCCTGCCACAACAGATCGGTCAAGGGCGAAAGCCCGACTGCTAAGCAAACAACATCTACTGCGATTTTCCTCTCGCTGCCTGGACGCACCTGCCACTTTTCATCTAGCTCGCAAATTGTGGCCCCTTCCACGGCTCGTGCGCCATAGGCCTCTTTAATAGTATGCGAAGTCAAAATAGGCACGCCAGCACGGCGCACCTTGGCGGCATGCACCAGGTAGCCACCGATGTGGGGCGAGGCTTCGAGAATAGCGACCACATTAACGCCCGCCTGTAGTAATTGATAAGAAACTATAAGACCAATATTGCCTGCCCCAATCATCAGCACCCGCGCACCGGGGCTAACCCCATAGACATTCATTAGCGTCTGCACTGCGCCCGCCCCATATACGCCAGGCAAATCATTTCCCACAAAGGCGAGCATGCGCTCGCTCGCACCTGTGGCCACAATAAACTTGGTGGCAGCTATCTTTTCGTAGCGCTTTTTATGCAGCATGGTCAGCACCTTGTCATCATAAAGACCGAGCGCCGCACACTCAAGGTAGACCTCGACATTAGGCATTGTGCCTATGGCGTCTACAAGTTGCGAAGATATATCTATGCCGCGCGTACCTGCCTGCTGCTTTTCGGAGCCAAAAAACATATGTGTCTGCTTGATGAGTTGACCGCCTAGACGGTCGTTCTCATCAATAAGTAACACCTTTGCCCCAGCATTTCCCGCGGCTTTAGCCGCAGAGAGCCCTGCTGGCCCCCCGCCTATAACACAGATGTCATACCGATGCACCAAGATCCCCTCTCCCTTGCTGCGTTTCCACAATCATCCCGGCGGCAAGCCGCTCCACACAGACGCGGACATTAGGCATGCCATTTACCACCATGAGGCAAGAACTACAGGTCCCTATGGCACAAAAAAAGCCCCGTGGGCGATGGAGGACGGCGCTCGTGGAAAGCTCCCTGACGCCCGCCGCGTGGAGTGCTGCGGCAATCGTCTCACCTTCATGCCCTAGTAATTCCCGTCCGTTAAAGAAAAAAGCAAGCTCCTTGCCCCGGTCAAACTTTAATATCGGATGTTCCTTGATGCGCACTACCTTGCCTCCCATAGTTTAATTTTTCCCTAAACTATATTCCACATCTCTGGCCTTCTCCCTGCAAAAAACTCCAACAAAAAACACCAAAGGAGCCCTCCCATAGAGTGGAAAGGCCCCTCTGCCTTCTGCTTTACTTGGCGAACTCCGCAAAAAGCTGCTCAAACTCCGTCAGCGGGTCGAGCACGCGGTAGACATGCTCTTCCGTGGGAAATGCTCCTGTCCGCACATCGGCTACATAGGCTTTAAAGGCATTTGTTTCTATCTCTGCTACATTGGCATACTTCTTAACAAACTTCGGCGTAAACGCGGCAAACTTCCCCAAGAGGTCGGCGCTAATCAAGAGCTGACCGTCGCATGGCCCAGCCCCGATCGAATAGACAGGTATAGAGAGAAATCCCGCAATAAATGCCGTAACTTCTGGCGGCACGGCCTCCACTAGCAGCAGCATCGCCCCGGCAGCCTGTACAGCTAGGGCATCTTCAATCACCGCCCGCGCCGAGGCGATGTCACGCCCTTGCGCCTTGTGCCCGCCTAGCTGCCCTGAGCTCTGCGGCGTCAGCCCAATATGGCCCATGACCAGGATCCCAGCGTCAGCAATAGCCCTAATGCGGCTAGCGACACGCACACCACCTTCTAGCTTGATGCAGTCCATCTCTGCTTCCTTCATGAAGCGTCCGGCATTTCGCACGGCATCCTCATCGGAAACTTGGTAGGACAAGAAGGGCATATCCCCGATGACAAAAGTGTTGGGGGCACCACGGCGCACAGCTTGACAATGGCGGATGCAGTCTTCCATAGTCACCGGCACCGTACTTTGGTAGCCCAGGACAACCATGCCGAGGGAATCACCCACGAGGAGCATATCCATCCCCGCCTGTTCGGCAAAGGATGCCGTGGGGTAGTCGTAAGCCGTGACCCAAGCCACCTGCTCACCGTTCTTCTTCATTTTGCGCAAATCGAGAATGTTCTTTTTCTTAGCCATGCCACGAACCTCCTATGCGTTTCTTAGATGCGGTGCAGTTTACGCGCCGCGATAAAAGAGAGCCCTTTTTCCGTCAAAGCGCGGGCAGTATGATTGACGGCATCATGTTTGTCGAGGTAGTTCTGCTCGAGAAGGGCCATATCGTCTGGCGAAAGGTCGCTCTTGGCGCGGAAGTAGTCGAGGATATCCGAAGGATGGGCACGAGTAATTTCTACCTCGGGGTCTCCTCCCTCGTGTTTGGCGGCAATATTGGGCACAGTCATGGCCAATTCCAGCAGCTCGTCACGCCGGTCATAGGGCTGGCGCACTATGCTCTTGTACGCTTCGGTAATGTGGTGCTCCAGGCGCACATTGCTCTCTAGACCTAGTTCTTGCCTGATGTAGGCGCTTTGTAGGATGGTTTCATTGTTGACGGAGTTGCTCAGGTTAAAGCCAGCGAGCGGGGATGTGCCGTCCTCCCGCGACATCAGGCGCGCCATGGCTAGAGTCCACAGCACTGAGTAAGGGTTGTCATTACCCATAAAGACCGAAATTTTAAAGGTGATATCAATGCCGAGTTTGTACAGTAAGTACCCTAGGAAAACGGTGCCAGGGTTTATGTTGAGCACTTGGTTGATGCCGTAGTTGGTGTAGTAGTAGAGGCACTCATCCACCCATTTCAAGGCATGGTCATTGGGCTGACCAATGCCCCCAAAATACCCCGTGATTGTTGCCGGACCGCCGAGGTGCACATTTGAGCCATCTGTCCCCTTTGTGTCAAGCGTCTCTACATAGCTAGCCCCAACAATTTGCATGGCTGCCGCCATGGCCAATGTATCCCCGTTGTCGGCTTCCTGCTCTTTCATCTTGCGCACGCGGATAAATCTGCCTGGCATAATATCCTGTTTCAGTATCGCCTGCTCCGCCTCGACTATAAGCCAGGGGAAGTACTGCATGGCACTGATTTCAAGCGTCACGGCATTGCCTTCTTTAAAGAACATGCGATCCGCTTTTTCACCAAGCACTTGCCGCCGGTACTGCGATATGGGCACAAAGGAGCCTTTGTCCCTTTCCTCAATAAGCCATGTCAGCTTGTTTAAATAGGGCGAATTCATATTGCGCAGGCGACCGAGCAAATTGGGTAACTGGCGTGCGGCTTCGGCCTTGGCGTTAATTTCTTGCGGCGTGCCGTACTTACTCACGACGCGCAAGAATTCGCCCACTACTGCATTGTCTTTGCCTGTTAAAAACTGATTAAACTCGTCGAATGATTTTTGCGTTACTCTGAGCAGGTCATTCATCTGATCCTTACCCCCCTATATTCTTCACAGTTTCACGCTTAGTTTCCCCATCTTGCAGCAATTTTCCTGCTGGCGGGGCAAGAAAAAGGGGAGGTCTTAGACGGCCTCCCCTTCTCTCTGCCTTGGTATGTTGTCTGCGCTCTAGATGTCTCTTTTTTATTCGTCGGCTACCTTGGCCATGCTGAAACCAGTATAGCCATAGATAACATTGATAATCGGCACCAGCAAGTTAAAGAAGGCATACGGGAAGAAAACCAAGGGCGAAACCCCTAGTGTCACAGCCATGAAGGCGCCGCAGGTGTTCCAAGGAATCAGGGCTGAAGTTACAGTGCCTCCCCCTTCGAGGACACGCGAGAGGTTCTTTGGGGCCAGGTCGCGCTTGGCATATTCATCTTTATACAATCTTCCTGGCAACACGATAGCCAAGTATTGGTCAGCCGCCAAGATGTTAACCGCTATGCAAGAAACTACAGTTGACAAAACTAGAGAGCCCGTGGTCTTAGCCATGGCAAAAAGTTTCGTGCCGATAGCGCGGAGCATCCCCGTTTTCTCCATCACCCCGCCGAAAGTAAGGGCGCAGATAATAAGAGCAACCGTCCACATCATGCCATCTAGCCCGCCGCGGTTAAGCAAGCGGTCCACGACCGCTACCCCGCTCTCAATCTCAAAGCCATAGTGGGCCGATCCGATAATGTCCCCCACCGTGGCTCCCTGGAAAATAGCAGCAAAGATGCCGCCAAGGACTGAGCCCCCGATAAGGCCTGGTAAGGCGGGGATCTTCATGGCGATCAGCAAAATAACGACCAGAGGAGGAATGAGAAGGAGTGGTGAAATGTTGAAATTGGCGCGGAGAGCGTCAAGAATTTCATTAATGCGCCCCACATCAAGTTCTTTACCAGCAAAGCGCATGCCAAGCACAGCATAGAGGACCAGTGAAATCGCGAAGGCTGGAATGGATGTATAGAGCATATGCTTGATATGAACAAAAAGGGAACTACCCGCCATAGCGGGTGACAAGTTAGTGGTGTCGGAAAGAGGAGATAACTTATCGCCAAAGTAAGCGCCAGATACCACCGCACCGGCCACCATGCCCGCTGGCATGCCTAGCCCAATACCGATACCTGTTAAAGCTATACCAACTGTGCCGGCCGTGCCCCATGACGTACCTGTCGCCAAAGAAACGATACAACAAATGATAAATGCTGCAGGGAGGAACACTGCCGGAGAGAGAATTTGTAGGCCATAGTAAATCATAACGGGAATGGTGCCGCTTAGAATCCACAGACCGATGAGAGCCCCGACGATCATGAGGATGAGAATCGCCTGCAGTGTGGCAGTCAATGTGCTGCGCATACCTACCTCTAGTTCGTCCCAAGGAGTGCCCAACATAAACACCGCCACAGCCGCGGCGACGATGGTGCCGAAAATCAGCGGAATATGTGGTGCTGCTTCATGCACCAAGATGGCATAGGAGAGTGAGGCAACCAAGATAACTATAGGAATCAGGGCATGAAGTATGGTTGCTTCTTTCACTGGTCTTGAACCCACTACTAACTCCTCCTCTATATTTATTTTATAGACTGAGACCCTATTTCTGACCCTGCGCGCTCCTTTCTGAAAAGTATCGCGATTCAACAAATACATCTTATCGAGTCGCGCCAGTTATGGCAAGAGACTTTTCTACTTCGGCACTTTTTTAGCGAAATTACCTGTCATTACTGCGGTGTTGCTTGGCCGCTCCTCGCGGCAGGAGTTTCTCTTAGCGGTAGCGAATGCATTGCCATTGGCCCTGACAATAGCCAGAGGCTCCCTGCAGGAGGAATATGCATGCATGCTAGGCTTCTACGACCACCATACTTCTATGACGCTCCCTGCCTGCTTCCACCTCCTCAACCTCGGTTCATACATGGCTTGCTGGCATGGCTTATACTTTATTTTTCCGGAGGTCGCCTCTCCCCGGATGAGCTACAGCAAGAAAAGGAGCTAGTCGAACAGGCTCGCCAGGACCCGGAGGCCTTCGGGCAGCTCTACGAGAAGAACTATGACCGCATTTTAAACTTTGTCGTCCGGCGCACGGCAGATGTATCGCTCGCCCAGGACATTACGGCCGAGACTTTTTTGAAGGCGTTTAAGAACCTTTCGCAGTTTACGTGGCAAAATGTTCCTTTTCAGGCCTGGCTCTTTCGCATCGCCCTGTCTGAAATTGCCCAGTGGCACAGAAAAAAGCGCTACCCGGCTGTATCCCTCCATGAGATGTACGAGCAGGGCTTGGAAATTGCCTCAGAACAAGACGTTCTGGAGGAAGTACTTAACGCCGAAGCCGAAGTTCTACGGCATCGTGACTTTCTCATGCTAAAGGAGCAGATGAATCAGTTACCTGAGAACTATAGGGAAGTATTGTTTCTGCGCTTTTTCGCCGAGATGCCCCTGCAGGAAATTAGCACCGTGCTCGACAAGCCTGTAGGCACAGTTAAGTCCCTGCTACACCGTGGGCTTGAAAAACTCCGACAAAAATTCGCGCGCGACAAAGACTATGCAACCCCAAGCGACAAACCGCATTATACAGGTAGAGGGTAGAGGGTTGATGAATATGCAAGAAAAAGAACTGCTAGACTTTGAACAGCGATTGCACGGCGTGGCGCTACCCACTATTAATGCCCCTTTGCACAAGTCTCTGCTTCGGACCGCCCTCTTAGCAGAGTTGCAGAGGACGGCTAAGCCTAGGCGTGGCGGGCCATTCTCTTTGCTGTGGGCTCTTTTCTCTGCTCTCCGCTTTCACCCTCTCCGCCTGGCCTTGCCCGCCGCCCTCGTGGTCGTGGCCGCCATGGTGTGGCAGGGGTTCTTCCTTCCTGCCGAGACTTTGGCCTACGCCACCCTGCACGCCAACCCTGCCTTGCAGTTGACAGTAAACACCAGGGGAAGGGTAACTTTCCTCACGCCGCTTAGCCCCGAGGCGGCTCTCCTCTTTGCGAATGACACTTTTCGTCAGGAACGGGCTGAGCTTGCTGTCACCCAAATTGTGACTCGCTTGCATGCAGAAGGATTCTTACGACCGGACAGTTCGATGGTAATGCTTCTGCGGCCTGCCCCAGCGATGCCACAAAGGCGCGTTGGAGAACTAGGCGACACTTTGCAAGGAGCTCTGGAAAACTCTTTGCTGGCCACAGCCAGAGGCGCCACCATGCGTCGTCACACTGTATCAGAGGTGGTATATGCAGGGTCACGGGCAGCTGGTCTTTTGCCCCTTGACTTTGTCGACTTACTTGAGACGGAGTTAGAAGACGAGGACCTCATCTCTTTATTTCATCTCAGAGAGCGCCTTCCCCTTGATGAGACTGCCTTTCGGGCAAGATTTGCCGCTATGGCGAGAAAAATGGCGAGGGAGTGGCGCGCCGATATGAGGCGGGAAGACGCCTTGAAGTTAGGCCAAAGACTGCTAGCCGAGGAGTTAGAAGACGACGAGAGCGACGTGGAGGACGATGACGACGCTACGGATCGTGACGAGACTGATAATGTCGGTCCGAGGGATAACCCCCGGCGCGATGAATCTGAGGGTGAAGATACTCCCAATGAGGATGGTGCAAGACCTGCCCCCGGCCAGGGGCGCGGCGACAATGGCCGCCAAAATGAGGACAGCGACGCGGCGTCTGGCGACGATGAAGATGATACCCGAGGACGAGACCCCGACAGAAGACCGTCGGTGACTTATCCTGATCGCGAGAATGACGATGGTCGCGAGGATGACAATGGTCGCGAGGATGACGATATCGATGATGATGAAGAAGCAAATGGGGATGAGGATGACAATACTCCCCGCGGGCGAGGCCAAGGCGGCGAGTAAAATCTTTCTCTCGCGGCAGTGCAACCTTTTTTCGCCACCCACATTATCTAGGTAGAGGCCGACGCAATGCTTCGGCTACTACCCTAAAGGAGTGATTCCCAATGTTAAAGACTCTGCCCAAAAAACTAACCGCTCTGGTTTTAGCTATCGCTGTTTTGTTCGCCGGCTACACTTTTTACTTTTCTCCCCGCGCTTTTGCCCAGTTGACGCTACAAGTGAACCCCGAAATTGTGCTAACTCTCAGCCGCCAGCAGACTGTACTTGCTGCCACGATCAAGAACCTTGACGATCAACCCGCTTTAACCGACCTCGTCTTGGTCGGGTTGCCAGTAGGCGAGGCCTTAGACAAAATTAACGCCACTCTCACCACCCTAGGCTTTTTAACACCCGAGCGCGAGGTTTTAATTGTGGTCAATCCCCTAGGAAGCGCGTCGGCTGATGAGGTACAGGGCATCGCCACCGCCGCCGCAGCCAAGCTCAATGCCCATTTAGGGCAGCAGCCTACTACGCCCCCCGCTGTGACATCGGTCCTCGTCACGGCCCCGCTTACTGAGGCGGCACAAACCCTCACGATACCACTTAGTTCTTTTGCTCGCTTCCTCCGCAAGGGGGTCACGGAGGCCAATCTAATTGCCCTTATGGGCTTGCAGGATGGGCTGAACCTCGACACAGAGACCTTTTCCCAGGAGTTCAACAAGGTGGTTAAGTCCTTCGCCGACATGCGCGAGGCTGGTATTTCAGAAGCCCTGGCCCTGACTTTACTTACAGAATCGATGCGGCTTGACAGTACGCTCAAGAATGTCTATCACATCGCTTCTTCTGTTATCGATATGCATGAGGCCGGGCTGGCCCCAAATGATATCTCGGCCGCACTGCAACTGCATAGGGGACTAGAGCTAACACCCGCGGTTTTTCGTCGGGAATCTGATTCCTTGATTTCCTCGCTAATCGATATGCATGAAGCCGGCATTCCTAGCGCTACCGCTCTCTCTACTCTCAGTGCTGCCATCTCGGCAGACCCAAGTCTGAAGGGAGTCGACACCATCGTCTCCGCCCTAATTGACCTCGTAGATGAAGGCACCCCAGCCGCAGCTGCCTTGCTAAGCATCAAAGCCGCCATCGCGGATGATCCTTCTCTTAAGGACATGGAAAACCTGCTGGGACTAAGCCCCGGCCGTGGACGCTCTGATGACAAGGATGACCAAGAGGAGCAGAGAGGCCAAGGGCGCGGCCGCGACAAAGACGATGCTCCTGGCAACAACGACCAAGATGACGACGTCACGGATGATGACGAGGACGATTCAGATGATGATGCGAATGACGATGACGACGACGATGATGACAAAGCCAAGCCCGAGAATAAGAATGAGCCAAGAGGTAGAGGGCGCGGCAACTAATCTGAAATGAATATAGCGCACCAAAAAGGGGCTGCCCACTATCGGGCAGCCCCTTGCTATGGTCTCATAGCTTAGGCGAAGACTACAATCGCATCTTTTCTCTTAATGCGTAACATGACTGTCTCAAGCACGCGCAGGCTGTGGTTTAGCTTATCAGGTCCTAGGTAGCCCGTAATCATATCTTGCCCAATGACAAGATCCATGTTTTGCGCCTCGCTGCACACCAGCACGGCAGAGTTACTGCCCAAGACGGCGGATTGGAACAAATTGCCTTCTACCAACTTGCCCACCCGTTCCGATTCCAGCAGGCCCGTGTTCGGCTGTACTCTCTGCATCTGTCGATAGAGGTCGGGGCTCACCACTAAGGCAAAATTGCTCACCAAGCCATTGCCGACCAAGATTTCGAGGCCGCGCGCGACATCACTAAAGGCCGTCTCGCCCTCGGCCCAATTGCCCTTGGCGATTCTTTCTACTCCGGTGGCCGTGAAGAGTCCCTCATATCCCTGTTCGGCATTGCCGAGAAAAATGAGCTCATCTTCTTTCTTAGCACAAATAGCGGCAGCGCCAGCCACGCTCGCTAAGTCTAGCGGCAAATTAAACTGAGCGCTATGCTCGACATCGCGCCAAGTGATTTTGAAGTCTTTGTACACCATTGGGATCTCCATAAATCGACGGCTTTTGACTCCTAGGGGGAAGCATTCGTTCTCCCCAAAAAACTCAATGTGCCCACAATCCGTGGATTCAAAAGAGTCGATATTGATACTCTGCACACCCGCACCTAGTGGCCCGTACAGGCTAATAAAGCGCCTGCCCACCAACACTTGACGAGCGATCCTGACTACTTTTTCGTCTATTTTCGCCCACTGCTCTAGGGAAAAAGGGGCGTCCTGTCTTGATAAAAACTCCATACTGCGGCACCTCCCTACTCTTTCTTCAGACTACCGATAGTAGCGCGCCCCGTGGCCTGTAGACCGAGGGACTCTAACATCTCGCGCACTTCGCCCTCGCCTTCAGCAAAGTGCTCGGCCTCCTGTGGATCTAGGTGCCGCAATAGCGCCATTAGTTCACCCACATGGACCTTCTCTTCGTCACGGATGTCGCCAATAACTTTTTTAGCTACCGGATCATCCGTGGCCAAAACATGAGCATCATAGACAAAGATGGCCTCAAGTTCTCCGGCAATATTGAGACGGATGGCCTGTATGAGCTCTTCTTTGGATATTTTCCGGTTGACATTTCCCTGAAACGGATTGGCAAATTGTGGCATGTACACGACACCTTCTTTCTCTAAATTGCCCCACTTATAATATATACCATGCGATGTTTTTTGAAAGCATTTTGTCAGAAATCTCTGGGTAACTTCGAGGGAAACTACAAAAGCCCTGCTAATATAACCGCAAAGAACATGGCGGGCAAAAGATTACCGATTCTAATTTGCTTTAGCTCGAGAATATTGATGCCGATAGAGACAATCAAGAGCCCGCCCGTGGCTGACATCTCCCTGATGGCGGCTGGCGTAAGCAAGGGTGCGATTACCCCAGCGAGCAGGGTGATGGTTCCTTGATAGACCAATACCGAAAGCCCCGAAAAAACGACCCCCACGCCCATGGTAGAGGCAAAAACTACGGCCGAGACGCCATCGAGCATTGCCTTGGCGTAAAGTATGCTGTGCTCCCCAGTTAGTCCGCTCTGCAGGCTGCCCGTAATGGCCATTGCGCCCACGCAGTATATCAAACTAGTTGAGATAAAGGCCTGTCCGGCCTTACTCTCGCCTTTCACAAATCTCTTTTCTACCCGTTCCGCAAGGCGGTACAACCGGCCCTCGATTTCTAGCCATTCCCCTGTCAGCCCCCCCAATACCAAGCTGCCAATAACTATTAAGGCGTTTTCTGTAGTAAGCGCCATTTTAATCCCAATAAGCATAACCGCTAGCGCCAAACCCTGCAGTATCGTTTCCTTGCTCCTAGGTCTTAGGCCCCCCTGAAGCAACATCCCCAATAGCCCGCCCACCATAATTGCCGCCGCATTCACTATCGTACCAAACATTGTTCCTCCCGTGCCACTTCCTCTACCGCCGTGAGAAGTCTATCTATCTCTGCCGCCGTCGAAAAGGGCCCAGGGCTCACCCTGACCGCTCCCTGCGCCAATGTTCCCAAGGTGCGGTGAGCTAGGGGCGCACAGTGCAGGCCAGCACGCGTGGCCAAGCCAAAATTGGCGTCTAGGATATGTGCGACTTCCGTCGAGCCCAGACTCTTAATATTGAAGGCCACGATGGGGGCGCCTTCTGTTTGCCCATAAACAGTAACTCCCGCAACGCCGCTTAACCCGCGGCGCAATCTCACTACTAGCTCCCTTTCGTGGCGGTAAATGTCTGACAAGCCACGCTTAGCGATATAGTCTAAAGAAGCGGCCAGACCAGCGATACCCACGGTATTGAGGGTTCCTACTTCTAGGCGGTCGGGGTAATCTTCTGGCATCGCCATTTGCGCGGAAAAGCTCCCGGTGCCGCCATAGAAGAGGGGCACCATGTCTATACCCGCCCTGACATACAGAGCGCCAATGCCTGGCGGACCGAGCAAAGACTTATGCCCCGGTACGGCCAGCATATCTAGCCCGAGCGAATTCACATCGATAGGGGTGACCCCCGCCGTCTGTGCGGCATCGAGCAAGAACAAGGCGCCTGCCTGCCTCGCGAGCTCACCGACCTGCTTGACCGGGAGCATAGTCCCGCAGACATTGGAGGCATGCGTCATGGCGATAAGTCTGGTGTTTTTGCGGATCACCCCCGCGACCGCTTCAAGCCGCAGCGAACCATCAGCTTCGCCCGGCACAATAGTCACTTCGACCCCTTGCTGAGAAAGGCGGTGCAGCGGGCGCGCCACAGCATTGTGTTCTAGCGAAGTGGTAATACAATGGTCTCCTGGCCGCAGAACACCAAAGAGCGCCATATTCAGAGCATGCGTCGCGCTAGCGGTGAAGACCATCCGCGAAGCATCGCGAACCCCAAAAAAGGCCGCCAAACTTTGACGACACAATAAAAGCGCCCTACCCGCCTCGAGGGACAGAGCATGTCCACCCCGGCCGGGGTTGGCCGCGCTATGGCGGAGAAAATTTCCCATGGCTTCCCCCACCCCAGGCGGCTTGGGCCACGTCGTGGCCGCATTATCGAGGTAGACAAACTCTTTCATATCAATGCTCCTGCCTGGTGAGCAGTTCTAGCAGCCGCTCTAGCTCTTCCGCGCTGTGGTAGCTGATTTCAATCGCTCCCCCCGGCCCTTGATGTTTAAGCGATACTTTGGCCTGCAAAAATTCGCGCAATCGTGCTTCTGCCTCCCTGTACTCCAGAGGCAATATCGGCTTGGCCTGCCGGCCAATTGTTTCACGTGAAACATTTTGCAGGCCTTGAGCGGCCTTTTCGGCCTCTCTCACTGTCATGCCCCTGTCAGCAATGCGCAGCGCGAATGACTCTCGCAGATGCGGCGGGGCAGCCAAGACCGCTCTCGCCTGCCCCGCGCTGAGCTGCCCCCTGGCCACAAGGTCAGCAGCCACCTTGGGCAAGGCCAGCAAGCGCAGGGTATTGGCGATGTGTGAGCGACTCTTGCCTAGACGCTCGGCAATCTTCTCTTGCGTGTAGTCTAGCTCCGCCAGTAAATGATTAAAAGCCGCGGCTTCTTCCAGCGGGTTCAAGTCTTCGCGCTGCAAGTTCTCAATAATGGCGATCTCCGCGCTCTCCAAATCTGTCATGTCGCGCACTAAGGCAGGTATATCGGTTAAACCAGCCAGTTTGGCGGCTCTAAGGCGCCTCTCGCCCACCACCAATTCAAAACGATCTCCGCGCGGGCGAACCGTAACCGGCTGAATCACACCATGTTGCTTGATAGAATCCGCCAATTCGCGCAGCTGGTCATCCGAGAAGCTGCGGCGGGGCTGATAAGGGTTGGGAGAAATATAATCCAGTGCGATATTGCGCACTCCCTCATCAGCCATACTCTCCATGTCAGTAATCAAGGCCTGCAACCCCTTGCCCAAGCGAGACTTAGCCACGGGCCAACACCTCCCGGGCGAGATCCATGTAAAGTTCAGCCCCCTTGGAGCGGGGGTCATAGGTCATAATTGGTTGCCCATGGCTCGGCGCCTCGCTTAAACGCACATTACGGGGGATAACGGCGGTAAAAACCCTCTCCTTAAAAAAAGCCTTAACCTCATCCGCCACCTGTGAGGCCAAATTGGTGCGAGCATCGAACATCGTCAAGACCGCACCGGTTACTATAAGACTGGGGTTGAGATGACGCTGCACCAAGGACACTGTATTCATCAACTGGCTCAGTCCCTCCAGAGCATAGTACTCACACTGCACAGGTATCAATACTCCTGTGGCGGCTGTAAGTGAGTTTAGCGTCAAGAGACCGAGAGATGGCGGGCAATCGATCAAAATAAAATCGTAAGCCGTAAGCTGAGGCGACAGGGCCTCGCGCAATTTTATCTCCCTCTGCATAGCCAAAACCAATTCTACTTCGGCCCCGGCCAGCTGAATGGTAGCTGGTACAATCTCCAAGCCGGGAATAGCCGTAGGCAAAATTACAGCATCAAGGGTCAGCCCCTCAATCAGCACGTTGTAAATGCACTTCTTGATGCGGCGCCGATTGATACCTAGCCCCGAAGTCGCGTTTCCCTGGGGATCAATATCCACCACCAGCACTCTTTGGC
>Ga0209103_1000048_pt1 | contig 32561 bp, 34 predicted proteins | sample 4C3metaG_FD_184152 | JGI IMG/M metagenome (GOLD analysis project Ga0209103, IMG submission 184152) | Freshwater bacterial and archeal communities from Indian Creek, Illinois, USA - 4C3 metaG (SPAdes) (version 2) | ecosystem: Environmental > Aquatic > Freshwater > Unclassified | place: USA...
CTTCACCTTGGCGGGGCTGCCCTTTAGCGCCATCAGTGGCGGGCCCTATTTTAAGCTGAACTCGAGCATTTCGCTGACCTTCACCTCTAGCGACGAAAACAAGATCCGCGCTTTGTGGGCGCAACTTGTTCCGGGCGGAGGCGAACTCATGCCCTTGCAAGATTACGAATTTAGTCCCTGTTTTGGATGGCTGAAAGATTGCTTTGGACTAAACTGGCAACTGATGACTGGCGAAGAAAAAGCAGGCCGTAGCATTATGCCTAGCCTGCTCTTTAGTGGTGCGCACCATGGTCTGGCCCGCGCGGCGATTGAATACTATGTATCCGTGTTCGAAGATGCTGCCATAACAACCTTCATCCCCTATGCACCGGGCGAGGCTGCTTCACACAAAGCACAAGTAAAGTACGCACAGTTTCGCTTAAGGGGCACGACCTTTGTGGCCATGGACCATGGTATGGATGAGGAATTTACCTTTAACGAAGCCTTTTCGTTCGTGGTGCCCTGCAAGGACCAAGCCGAAATCGATTACTTCTGGTCTAGACTCTCGCACGTGCCGGAAGCCGAGCAGTGCGGCTGGTGCAAGGACCGCTTCGGGGTGTCGTGGCAAGTAGTGCCGAGCTATTTAGACGAGATAATGCTTGCTGGCAGCGAGGAAGAAAAAGCCCGCGTTACGGCTGCTTTTCTAACAATGAAGAAGTTCGACCTGGCGAAACTGCAGGAGGCGCGCCTTAGTTCGTGACCTTATTCCTGCGGGGCAGCATATTTTCCGACAAAGTTGGTCACAAGCCCTTACTGCTTTGCGGCTACCTACTGCATGCGGTTGCCTGCGCCGGCTTTGCGCTTGTGGCCTCCCAAAGTGCAGTGCGGCAAGACCACAATTCTACTAGGCTGGCAGGGCACTATCGTCGGGATGTCCCTTCTCCCCGCCAGCCTCATGGACGGCCTGCTCTGGAAATACATTGCCCCTCTGCCCCCTTCGCCTTTGGGGCGATCATGGCACTGCTAGCTAGTGTGTTGCTGTACCGATTGATTGAACTGAGGAGGGCGGGGATGGGGAGCTAGATATTGGAGAACTGCCTACTGCCGAGAAGATGACATACCGCTTGTACCTCCGAAGAGAAATACCCCTCTCAGGCTAACCGCAAGAGAAGGGCCTATTATGCTTGAGGAGAATTTCCAACAGTCGGACGGTTCTCTTACCTTTCGTCAGTGCCGGCTACTCGTATCACGCAACTTCTGGATGATGTCCGTGGCCTGGGGCGATTGCAGAAATAGTAAAGTGGATTCAGGTACAAGCTGGGGGAGCGCGGCGAAATCGCCGGCACGCAGGGCACAACGGACCAGAGAAGCCGAAATCGCTGTGCCTTGTTGCTCCAAGCGAGGTATCTCTAGGAGCTGTACTTTATGGCGCGCGAGTACTTCCCGCAACGTCTGGTTATAGATAGCGGTAACCGGCGAATACGGTTCTGTACCAACATACCGCACCCCTATTTTAAGCGTCCGCGCTATATGTATGGCGTAAAGCGTGGCATCAACGCTTGCTCCCGCACGTGCATGCGTTGTTTCTTCCTCGCTGAAGTAGCTAGGAAATGTGGCTAGAGAAACTGCGTATGGACCAGAGGGTAAGACTGTAACGTTCTTAAGATGTTGCGTGCCTTGCTTAACTAAGTCTAACCTGACTCTGAAAGGAAAGACTGACTTGTTCTCCTCTACGACGAGCAAGAAGACATGATCGCATTGTTCTGCGGCTATTGTTACCAAATGCTGATGTCCTAGAGTAAATGGATTGCAGTTCATCACCAGGCCACCAAATGTGCCGCCCTTAGCGCCAGATGTCGTGCGGGCGACTAGCTCTAAGTGCTTGAGGTAATCGGCCAAGCCTGGGGAGCCACTCTCGAGCAATACCGCCCATTCAGTTTTGACGAGCGTTCTGAATCCCATGCTCTCAAAGGCGTTCATCTGGTGAGGCGTAGTGAAAATAAAAACCCGTGTGTGCCCATGCTTTAACGCGTAAGACATGAGATGCTGAACGATCTTCGCGGACAAGCCTTCGCCCTGCATAGTGCTCTTGACGGCAATGCACTGCAGCACATTGCCCTTTAGTGAACCCGTCGCGACGATCTCTTCCTCGACGCGAATCTCGACCGTTAGGTCGCTGGTTGCATCATATCGCAAACCGAGCTGGCAGAGGAAACTGTCCACCTCGTATTTGTCTACACTCTCAATTACCTCATATGTAGTCCACACACTCTTCACCTCTTGAACAGACTAGGACGCAGCAAGATCTGTGGCTCGGGAAAGCCTTCGCCCAAAAAATGTAGGGCGACAGAGAGGGCTAGGAGATCAGCCGACCCGCCAGGGCTGAGTCTAGCTTGGCAGAAGTCCGTATGGGCCGACAGAATGAGTTGCCGGCCGCGCTCCGAAAAAACACTCCCAGCGCCAAGTATCGCTTGGGCAGTGCTTTGAACTTGCGCCAAGCCATCGTCGCCAGCGCGGTGCAGTATCGTAGTGTCAGACAAAGAAGACATTATGCTGATCAAGGTATGGACTGCGGCATCATTAAAACTGACACCTTGATGTAATGCCGCTACCAGTGCGGGATATCCCACGTGTTCCACTGTCGGGAAACCAGCCTCAGCTTCTCCCCTTACGCCCGTATATCCTTTCTCTATATAGAGCCTTTCTCCCGCGGTGAGCGAGACACGATTTTCGAGCTGATTGAGTTCACGCTCGGTCAGGCCCCGGCAGGCCTCCCTAATTACGCCGAAGAATGCTCCCGAGGGAGTTCGCACGCCCCTGGCTAGGCACACTCCGGAAACTCCAGCTGCAAGACCTAGTACAAACAACTGACCGCGCTGCGTATTTACCCCTGCCGTGGCTCTAAGCAATTCCTGCTCTGCCTGCACACCGACGCTCCGTAGTTTACCGAACACCGCCCCTAGACTCTCTTGTGCGTGACTCCACCCTGTTTCTACGCAGGCGCCGAAGTAAGGGGCGAGGGTACTGCTACCAATAACAAAGGTAAAAAGACTCATGTCTGTGTGGGCCCCGCTGTCTTGGGGGCTTACTAGACCCGGAGAAGGGTTGATGCATACCTCAAAGAGAGAGGCGGCAGTGAAACATGCGCCGACACGCTGGAGATCAATTTTTGCCGCCATGTGTTCTTTGCCCCCCGACTGCTATCTTCTTGGCAACAGCGATAACTTCATCTGCCGTGTGGGCACCGCGGCGGCGGCAGACATGTGCTTCCTCCTGCCCACAGACCCAGCACATGCGCCCCTTAAGCGATAGGAGGGGGCGATCTACTGCCCCTGACTGAATGAAAACGTCTATATCCCATAATCGTCCACGGGGAGATGTCTCTTCCAGCGCTATGCAGTGCCGTTTCAGGTTCTGTCCGTCACCTGACACCGCCAATAGATGACACGGGCCTAGGGCATCAACAAGGCGTAACTCCATAGTTATCGCGAAGCCTAAGGTAGCCAACATTGACAGAACTGCTGACCGAGCTTCAGCTATTAGCTCCTCCCACGGGTATAGGGAAAACCCCCCGGGGGTGTTAAGAGATACTTGCACGACTACCGCGCCACTTTCTCTGATCAACTGCTGTTGCCAGCCATATCTTGCCTCTTTTGCGACTAATACTCCCCCGTGCTCCATTCTCCCTCACCCTCCGGAGGCTGCGGCGCGTCTACGCTGCAACCTTCTTCTTGCCCTTTAACGCCCCACTGACAACCGGCCAGAGTAGCATTGCTGCACACACGAGCAACAAGGACGCAGTGATCGGTTTAGAGATAACCGCTAATAGGTCTCCGCCTTCAAGCAATATCGCTCTCCTAAGATTCGCCTCGGTAAGACTACCTAGTACTAAGCCGAGCACAAGGGCTGCCGCAGAAAACTTAAACGAAGCAAATGCGACACCAACTATGCCAGCAATCATCATGAGGACTACGTCCCCCGTGCTATTTTTGAGCGCAAAACTACCCATGGCCGCAAACAACACAATCAAGGGTCCAAGAATACTGTACGGCACATTGAGCACCTTGTTGAATACTTTAGCGATCGCCATAGAACATAGAACCATAAGGATATTCGTGAGGATCATCGATGCAAAGACGGACGAAAGGAACTGGGGCTGTGTTCTGTGAAGAAGCGGGCCAAGCTGTACACCCTGTAACACTAGTGCCGACATCATGACCGCCGCAGCTGTGCCCCCAGGTATGCCGAGCGCTAGCAATGGCACCATGGAGCCTCCCGCCGCCGCATTGTTTGCGGTCTCCGATGCGGCAATGCCTTCAATCGCGCCGTGCCCGAATTGCTTTCTGTTGGGGGATATCTTTGCCTCGGTCGAATAGCTGAGGAACGCAGCAATAGTTGCGCCTGCACCTGGTAAAATGCCGACTACAGTCCCTAAGATCGAGGAGCGGACAACTGTCCAACGAATTGACCAAGCCTCTGGCCAAGAAAGAAAACTGGTCTTAAAGTTAGAGCCGGCCTTAGAGTCTGTGGTGACCAACTTCAGAGGTTTGCTGGTTTGCCTGAGAACTTCGGTAATGGCAAAGAGGCCTATCATCACAGGTATCATTTCGACTCCGCCCAGCATGGCTGAGCTCCCCCAAGTGAAACGAGGGATACCGAGCATAGGGTCCATACCCACGGTCGCAAGGAGCAAGCCGATTAAGCCAGAGATGAGCGTCTTGATGACGTTTTCGCTGTCAAGTGCTGTGAGCACGCTCAGCCCTAGCACCGAGACCGCAAACAACTCCGAGGGGCCAAATCTGAGACCAACATTCGCCAGCTGTGGAGCAAGTAGCAGCATGGCCACTGCCGATACGGTACCGCCAATAGCCGAACAGATTAGAGCAATGCCTAATGCCTTGCCAGCCTCGCCTCTCTGCGCCATTGGGTACCCATCAAACGTCGTCGGAGCATTAGAAGGGGTACCGGGAATTTTGAAGAGAATCGACGTGATGCCTCCACCCGTAATGGACGCGCAGTAGACCGCCACGAGGAAGGCAATAGCTACAACGGGCGACATAGCGTAGGTAAATGGCACAGCGAGCGCGACCGACATCGATGCGCTAACCCCCGGCATGGCACCAAATATGACGCCAAGAATTGTTCCAGCGAGTATGAGCAGAAATGTTGAGGGCGTTAAGACAATCTGAAAACCAGTCAGTAGTAAGTCAAACATAATGCATTCTCCCCCCTTACAGGCGTTCGAGAATTAGGGCGAAATCGCGCAGAAGGCCCAAGCCACGCGGCAACATAACCCCCAAGCCACGTGAAAAAATAAAGTATACGGACAAGGTGGCCACTAGAGAACTCACGACAAGCGACTTTACGTTTCTTTGACCGACAATTCTCGCATAGACGACAAAGAACACGAAGGTGCTGACGATGAAGCCTAGCGCCTGCAGGACAATAGCATAGACAAAGAGTGCGCCCATCCCTAAGATCAGCTTGCCTGTCATAATAGAACGCAAATTAAGCCGTCGCACCGAACTAAGGCCGCGTTCTTCCGCCGATGAGCCGCGATAAACCCTGTATATGTTGACGCCAATCAGAACAATGAGGGCGAGTAAAATTGCCTGAGGCCATACTTCAGCACCCCACCCAACCGCGTTGGTTTTTGGAACAGTAGCTCCTATATAGAAAAAGCAGTACGTAAAGAAGGCGAGGAGAGTTCCGTTAAACAGTAGCTCCAAAGCCAAATGAGTTCAACTCCTTCCTATCGACACCGGCGTCTTGGAGGTTAAGGGGGCAGAATATGCTGCCCCCTTAAGGGATATATAAGGGCGTTACTTAGATTGTTCGTAAAGGGCCTTGAGAGTGGTGTTTTGCTCGGCCCAGATAGTCTTGATATCGGCCGAATTAGCAAAAGCTGGGCGCTGGTCAAGCGCGTTAGCTTTCATCCAAGTTTGGAATTCGGCGCTGGCATGCGCCGTGACGGCAGCGGCTTCAAAGGCTTTAATCGCCGCTTCAGGGGTACCTTGTTTAGCAAAGATAATCCGCATTGGGCCAAGGAAAGATTCAATACCCTTTTCTCCGGTCGCAGTCACATCAGGGAGCATGGAGATGCGTTTTTCTGCTGCCACGATAATGGCCTGCATGTCTCCGGCAGCCAGTAGCCCCTTAACCTCAGCCGGCCCGACAACTGCGAGATGAACATGCCCTCCTAAAATTGCGGCATTTAGCTCTGCACCTGTACTGAACGGTACCAAGGGAACTTCGACGCCCGCCTGCTGGAATGTCTGCTTGATCATGAACGCATCAAGGCCTGTCACCGTTAACACGCCAGCCTTAACTACGCCAGGATTAGCTCTAATATAGGCAAGTAACTCGTCGAAGTTCTTAAAGGGCGCTCTCGCTGAAGCCACGATAATGTTGGTGTCGTGTACTAATCTTACCACGGGTACAAAAGCCTCGACGGGGTTGACAGTCGTAAGTGCCTGATAATAAGCCAAGAGATGCGACTGAGTACCCAACATAAAGGTGTACCCGTCCGCTGGCTGACGATAGGCATGCTCGAACCCGAGCACTCCTCCACCGCCTGAGACATTATTTACAACCACTGCTACGCCCAGTGCTTTCTCTAGCGCGGGAACGAACGCCCGCACGGTGGTATCGGCACCCCCGCCGGTGCCCCACGGCACGACAATCTCTACACTGCGCGTGAACTTAAATCCTTCCTCTTGGGTCTGTCGAGGTGCGCACCCTGTTAGGGCGAGGGTCAGGGCTACTAGAGTTAGCGAGAGAGTGAGTGCTACTAGCCGAACTAACCGTTGATTCATTGCTTTACCTCCTTCTTTTTATCCCAGAGTGCCGTTTTTCCTTCCCACAGGGGCCACCGCGCGAAGTATTTAGACACTCTATAGACACTAGGCATTAGCTATCACGATAATGGTTGATTAGACTACCATCTAGGAGAATCTGCCGTTCATTAGCAATTAGGTCTCCTAGCGAAAGTTTAATTTCTTGTACATCCTGCCCGACAACATAAGCTTTGATCTCCACCCTATGCATTTGGATTGCCTGCCTGATGTTAGGCACAAAGACATAATCACCGCACGTGGGCACAGGTCCCTCTTCTAAGATAAAGGGCAGCATCCCCCAGTTGATAAGATTGGCACGATACCTCCGTGTGGCGTATTCGCTTGCGATGTTTGCCCATCCCCCCAACACGCGCTGCGAAGACGCAGCTTGTTCGCGGGCCGAGCCATCGCCGACCTTTCTGGCGAGGAGTGTGCTCCCGAGGCCCACTGCAGCAGCATTCAATGCACCGATGCCTACGGTACTGCGCAGTCTATCATACACGGCATCCAACTCGGGAGATTGCTCGCACGGGTCGAACCCACTTTGCCGAACCCTTTCGAGCGAGTGTACCATTTTTGCACGCTCGACATACAAAGGATCCTTGCGGGACAGGGCAAACTCGGCAAGTCGAAGTGGGTTGGAGCGAAACGACGAGATTTCACCCGAGGGAATAAGGTCATCGGTAGTGATCACAGGGTCGTGCAAGACGGAAACTACTTTTAAGAGCAAGTGCTCTGTCAGCTCTGGCATTGTTGGCCAATCAGTAATACTAGGTGCGACTCTAAGTTCCGCTTTAGCATCGGGTCTACCAAAGCCGTTGTAGACGCGCTTCTCATAGACGTCGCGGCAAAAGCGATTATCTGGGTGGCTGTATTCCACCTGTAGTTCCGTCGCCGCAGTCAGCCGGCCGCCGTTTACCGCTGTCGCGGCGATTGACCTCGCATCCATAAGTGCGACATAGGCAATTTGGCCATCACTGGGTATAGAACCTTCCCGATGAATGAAGTTTCGTGTTGTGTGGCGAATGGAGAAACCGTGATTAGCCGGCACATCTCCCGCGCCAAAACAGGGGCCGCAAAAAGCGCTATGCAGAATAACACCTGCATGCATGAGTTTTTCTACGATGCCACTCTTCACAAGACTAATGTACATGGGCTGACTAGACGGATAGACGCTCATAGAGAATGTGTCCTCCCCCGTAGTCCGACCGGCTAAAATATCCGCCACAGCTGAGATGTTCTCAAATGTGCCCCCCGCGCAACCGGCGACAATGGCTTGGTCTACATGTAAACTGCCCTGTCTCACCTGGCGAGTAATCCCTTGCTGCCCACTACCCTTGCCGAAGAGCGAGGTCGCCTCTTTGGCCTGCTGATACAAAATATCTTCTGTGTTGGCCTTAAATTCTGCAATTGTAAATACATTACTGGGATGAAACGGCAGAGCAATCATGGGCTTAATGGAGGCTAGGTCAACATGGATCAAGCCCTCGTAATACGCAACGCTATGAGGGGATAAATGCATGTAAGCATCAGCTCTGCCATGCTCGACAAAGTACTGTTTGACCTTGGCATCGGTACACCAAACGGAAGACAGACAGGTGGCCTCAGTAGTCATGACGTCTATGCCATGACGAAACTCTACCGAGAGCTCTGCTATGCCCTCCCCTACAAACTCCATAACCTTATCCTTTACGTAGCCACACTTAAAGACCGCTCCTATAATGGCTAAGGCGACATCTTGGGGGCCCACCCCTTTCTCCACCGTGCCGCTCAGATACACGGCTACGACTTCGGGATGCTCGATGTCATAGGTTTTACCAATAATTTGTTTGACTATTTCCCCCCCGCCTTCACCGACGCCCAAGGTGCCCAGCGCTCCATAGCGCGTATGACTGTCAGAGCCAAGGATCATCATCCCGCCCCCTGCTACCATTTCTCGCATGTATTGATGAATGACAGCTAGGTGTGGTGGCACGTAGATACCACCATATTTCTTGGCAGCAGACAGGGCAAAGGCATGGTCATCCTCGTTGATCGTGCCCCCGACGGCAGAGAGGCTGTTATGGCAATTCGTCAAAACATAAGGTACGGGAAACTTCTCTAACCCCACAGCTCGCGCCGTCTGGATAATGCTAACGTGAGTAATGTCGTGCGAAGCCAAGGCATCAAAGCGAATGTTGAGCCGCTCGCTGCCAGAATATTGCGTATGTCTCTCCAGGATTGCATGCGAGATAGTCCCCCGCTTGGCGTCGCCTTTCGTTACTTCCCTACCAATGCGCTGCAACATAATCTCCTGTGCTTGGCCCTTATCCGGTATAACATCTTTGCCGTCAATCAGGTAGACACCAGTATCATAGAGCGTAATCACGATCTAGCCTCCCTGCATTCCTAATCAGAGAACCCTTCTTACGACATCGATGAGTGTCCCGTCGCGATACTCCACCAGTGCTACTATATCCTCACTTTGAAGTAGCGGTTCAGGTTTGCCGGTCAGCTTTTCGGCGCGCTGCTGCAACTCCTCAATGGTCACTGTCTCGATGCCAGCCTGAGCTAGTCTTTTAGCAAGTGCTGGCTGCGACGGATTAACGGCAATGCCGCGTTCAGTAACTAGAACATCGATGCATTCACCTGGCGTGATGATGGTATGCACCTTATCTACCACAATCGGAAAGCGCCCACGAATAAGGGGTGCTGTGACCAAGCGCAGTTTTGTCCCGGCTGCGGTATCTGAATGACCCCCTGACGCCCCCATCATGACCCCATCTGATCCTGTCAGAACGTTCACATTATACGCCGTGTCAATTTCCGTCGCCCCGAGCATCATTATGTCTGTAATATGCGCCGTACATGCTTTGGAATGAGGATTCGCATAGAAGGATGCAGACATTTCAATATGTCGGGGATGAGTACGCAGACTTTCCACGGCGGCGAGATCGAAACACTGTGTATCCAGAATCGCCGAGAAATACCCTTCGTGCAGCATCTCACATACATACCCCGTGCTGCCCCCAGTGCAAAAACCTCCCCTGATACCGGTCTCTGACATTCTCTCTTTCAGAAACTTGGCCACTGCGAGTGATGATCCACCCGTTCCGGCCTGAAATGAAAATCCTTCTTTAAAATAGCCAGAGGCCTCGATGACTCGCGTCGCTTGCGCCGCAATGTACAGCTCGAGCGGATCACGGGTAATGCGCGTCGCGCCCGTCATTATTCCCTTGGGCTCGCCTATTCTGTCTACCAGTACTACGTAGTCCACTTGGGTTTGCGGGATACTGATCGGCAGGGCAGGATATGGCACCAAATTGTCTGTCACAGCCACCACGCAGTCCGCAAATTGTGCGTCTACCATGGCATATCCGAGGGAGCCAAAAGCGGTACTGCCATGCACGCCATTCATGTTTCCGTATTCATCAGCGGCCGATGCCCCTAAGAAAGCAACATCAATTTTTAGCTCCCCAGACTCAATGGCGCGAGCGCGGCCGCCATGCGAGCGAATGACGACAGGATATTTTAATAGCATTTCACGCGTCAGTACTTCAGCCAGCTCACCCCTGAGACCGCTTGTGGTGATTGCGGAGATCACTCCGCTTCTAATGTGGGGAATAAGCGCGCTATGTACACTTTGTAGCGAGCTAGGCGCAAGCGTTATGTCTCTGATTCCTAAAGCGGCAATTTCGTCTACAACCATGTTTACCAGCATGTCCCCGTTACGAAAGCCGTGATGGAAAGAAATGGTCATGCCGCTCTTTAGTCCGCTGGCAATAATGCTTTCTCTAATAGAAGGCAACAGTTTGTTATTTGTGGAAAGGCACCGCCGAATGGAGGTGGCATGGCGGCGGCCTGTGGGAGCAGTCACAAAGACGCCTGCATAGGGCGCGAAATTGCCCAGATTTTCGACAAACAGAGGGACAGACCGGCCAACCTTGTTCGTTACCATCATCATACCTGCACCCCCAGCACATGTCCCGAAACACGTGCTATGTCTACTATTCTTTGCGCCTTGGCCACTACAGGGCCATCGACCATTCTGCCATCAACAGAGATTACTCCCGTTCCCCTATGAATTGCGTCCTTGTAGGCGGCCAAGACACGTTCTGCTTTGAGCACTTCCATCGATGTCGGTCGATAAACTTCATGCACTACGGGGATCTGACGAGGGTGCACGCAGCTCTTGCCCGCAAAGCCTAGTTGTTTGGCCGCCCTTACGTCTGCCTTGAACCCAATATCGTCATCAACGTGTATGTACACGGTGTCAATGGGATCAAGCCCCGCTGCCCGTGCCGCCAAGACAACTGCCGAACGACTAAAGAGGAGTTCGTGTCCTTGCGCTGTACGCTCGGATTGAATGCTGTGGGTGAAATCTTCAGCACCAAACGAAATGGCGACTAGACGAGGCGACGCAACAGCAATTTCATTAACGTTCGTAACGCCCCTAGCCGTCTCGATAGAGGCCATGAGCTTAATAGTGCCACTAGGTAGACCAGCCTCTCGCTCGCAATCATCTAACAACTCATGTGTGGCGGCAATGTCTTCCGCTGATTCCACCATGGCTAGACGTAGTGCGTGGGGCCTCGCAGGGACCAATGCCCGGATATCTTCGGCGAAAAACGGTGTGTGTCGCCCGTTTATGCGCACGCACATCTCGCACTGCCCAAAATCGAGCGTTTGGAGTGCCCTGACTACCAGCTCTCTGGCCGCATCCTTCTGATCAACAGCTACCGCATCCTCTAAGTCTAGAATGATGCTATCGGGCGCGAAGACTGCTGCGTCGATGATGAGAGCTGGGTTGTTGCCAGGCACAAAGAGCATACTGCGGCGAAGGCGCTTACACATCAGCAGTTGCCTCCATAGAGCGCTTTATAGCGGTCGTGACTCTCGCCCGCAAAACGAAGTCAAGCGCACCACTATCAACCACTTCAACGGCGGCATACATAATGCCGAGCTCCTTGGCGACTTCTCGTACACTAGACTGCATCGAATTCAGGAATCTAGGGGCAACTTTGCTCTTTATCTGGACTGACAGCGTCTCATCCGAAGCCGGGGCCACATGCACTAATACATCGCCAGACTCAAGGCTTCCGGCATGCGCGTAGCATTTTACCATTGAAAGCACTCTCCAATCTTCATTCCTGTATACAATTCATTGCGTCCAGAGCATGATCTAGTTTCGAAAAAGGGCTCTTGCTGCCGCACAAAGCAGCACAAATCAAATATTGCTGTTTCATAGGGAAGATGCGTTTCTCTCAATTTCATGCCTGTATACACTTTTCTTCTCCCATATGCGGAACTCCTGCACAATACTTTGACTTTGCAAAAATTTCTTATAACATCCTGGCGAAGTCGCGGCCTACTCCCACTGCACTAAGTAGGCCGCCTTGGCGTTCCCAACATGCCGCCGGGCAAGAAGTTCTGCCAGCTCGGCGTCACGTGTCTCTATGGCATCGACAATAAGATTGTGTTCCTTCCATGCCTGGCTCTGTCGCTCAGGAGTAGCTAGGCTAATGCCACGCAAGTTACGCAACTGGCCCGCAAAGGACGCTAGGAGATGCTCAGTGCGTGCACTGCGGCTAGCCCGGACTAGAATTGAATTAAACTCGGCATGGACTGCCATGTAGCTCGTTAAGTTCTCTGGCAACGGTCGCATTCTCTCCAGTCTTTCGCGTAGCTCGAAAATTTCATTCGGCGATGCTCTATGCGCAGCTAATCTAGCCGCCAGTCCTTCCAAAACTGCACGAATTTCGTAAATGTCCATAGCCTCTTCTTTATTGAGGCTAACTACTATAGTCCCTCGCCGCGGAATGGCGACAGCCAGGGACTCTTGCTCAAGCATACATAGGGCCTCGCGTACTGGCGTGCGACTGACCCCTAGTTGTTTCGCTAGTTGGCTCTCAATCAAACGTTCACCGGACGCAATATGCCCTTTCATTATTGCCGCCCTCAACTTCTCATGCACAATTTCCCGCATGGGACGCAAATCAGTAATCTCTATTGGCGTTAAAATCGACAATCCACACAGCTCCCTATAGATTTGAAATCAAGAGCAAGAGGCTCCATCAAATGTGTTCGACACTGCCCCCTTCGCATCCTGCCAAACCTTTTCCATTTCTCGCAGCAGGCACTACTTTACCGCCACGCAGGCCCCATCAATAATCCGTGTTTTTATTGCGCCGCGGGCAAAGCGATTGCCTTTAAGATGCGGCGCGTCTAAATACCCGACTTGAATGGCCCTGGCGATTACCGTGGGGTCAGTCAAGGGGTGTTCGCCTTGCCCCAGATGGGCTATTTTCTGCAACAATTCTTGCGCTTGCTGCTTGAGCGCTTGGCGCCGCTCGGCTACAAGGCTATGCACATATTGGCGCTATGCTCATTAACCCCCTGCGAACCTGCCGCAAAGAGGTAAAGTTGTCGTCATGCAGCGACTCTGTGCCTAGCGGCAATGTATTTTCCTTCTTTGTACCGGCTGACGTCGTGCTACTCTACCTCGTGTACAACCTCTGCTATACTGCCGCGTCCTACGGGGCAGGCAAGCTCTCCGACCAAGTAGGGCGAAAGCCCTTGCTGCTTGGCGCCTCCGCTACTCCCTTTGCCTTTGGGGCGATCATGGCGCTAACGGCCAGTGTGATGTTGTATCGTGTGATTGAGGCGTGATGGACTAGTGTCATCAGGCAGAGGCTGTCGGTATGCAGGAAAATTTAAGACCGCCTCAATGCACACTGCAAAAGGTGGTCTATTAACTGAGCATAAGATATTCCTGCTGCTCCAGCCGCTTTGGGGTAGTCGCTATAGCCGGGCTCTAGGCCCGGCAGGGTGTTGACATCAATGACATAGGGGACGCCGTCCATGCCGACGCGGAGGTCGATACGCGCGTAGTCCCGACAGCCTAAGGCCTGAAAGGCCGCCAAGACAACTTCTTCTATCCTCTGGTGTAGTATGGGCTCAATAATGGCGGGGCATTTTGTTTCGACCGCATCTTGGGCTTTGACATTGTGAGTGTAAAAACCCTGCCTGGTGTCAAACATAACTTCAATGGGGGGCAAGATCCTTGTGCGTTCTCCCCCCAAAACGCCGACCGTGAACTCACGCCCTACGATAAACTCTTCTATTAGTGCTGGCTGCCCATACGTAGAGACTACCACGCGCACGGCCGCGGTGGCCTCGGAGGCAGACATTGCTACACTACGGGCTGATATGCCAATACTTGACCCTTCGTGCTCAGGCTTAACAATGACTGGGTAGGTAAGCGTGCTTGGCAAAGGAGTATCCGCATACTCCGCTACAGCAAAATGGGGAGTCGGGATATGGTGATGCATGAGTACCATTTTGGTGAGAGGCTTGTAAAGGGCCAGCACATGAGCGCATTGTCCGCTGCCGGTAAAGGGTATGCGAGAAAGCTCTAACATACCTGCCACTTGGGGCTGACTGGATTTGTCGTGGATGCCGGTGCAGTTGTTGAAAACAACATCGGGCCGGACGTCTCGCAGCTTGCGCAGTAAATCTATGTCGCCTGGAACTAAGTGAGCCTCATGACCGAGCTGTTTTAATACATCCATTACCGCCTGATTGGTATTACTTACTTGCTCCGCACCATGAGGATGGGAGCCCTCATCCGGCCTGCTAGCTTCTACCGTGTAGACCAACGCCACACGCAAGGTCATTTGAACACCCCTCTTTTCTGGTTTGTGATGTTTGCTACTACTCTACCGCCACGCAGGCCCCATCAATAATCCGTGTTTTTACTGCGCCGCGGGCAAAGCGATTGCCTTTAAGATGCGGCGCGTCTAAATACCCGACTTGAATAGCCTTGGCGATTACCGTGGGGTCAGTCAAGGGGTGTTCGCCTTGCCCCAGACGGGCTATTTTCTGCAACAATTCTTGCGCTTGCTGCTTGAGCGCTTGGCGCCGCTCGGCTACAAGGGGGTCAAGCGAGGCGTCTGGCGCATTGTGCAGCCTGCTGCGAATTACTCCATGTACTATCTGAGAGCTTTCGATCACCACTTCTGGCGAAGCGGCGAATTGCGCCTCGGAAAACCCCACTACATGCACAATATGCGGCTGTAGGTTGAGGGCTAGGGCGATGGATGAGGCCAGCTGACCTTTGGCTATGTACATATTGGTCGCTAGACTCATTAGCCCCGTGCGAACCTGCCGCAAAGAGGTAAAGTGGTCGTCATGCAGTGACTCTATTAAATCGCGCTTGGCGAGCATCTTGGCTAAGTCATTCCTATACGAGGTGCCCATCGGGGTATTAAACATGTATTGTGCGACAAAGGTTTTTACGCCTTGTTGCTTGGCATTCTGCGCTGCTAAGTAGGCGGCAACCACGGCGATGACATCGGGCGCCTCGCGCAGGCTCCAGTGATGGGCTTCGTTGACTTCAACAGGTATGCCACGCTCTGCATGCCAGGCCATGACGGCCAGGTTTTCGGGGATGGACTCTGTGGGCAGGCGATCTGAGCGACCGTCTAGGACATTGTACCAACAAAGGGGCACGGCGGCCCAGGCATTATTAATCGTTTCGCGGCTAAGCGCGGCCCACTGCAGCAGGTCGCGCGTGCCAGAGTAGCAGCGCAGTAGTGGGTAGTTACCCGTGCGGGAGGCCGCATAGAGCGCGGCTAAGTCGGCAGGTGTGCGCACGGGCACTCCGCCTGCACCGTGCTGCAGTGGGTCCATCTCCTGTGGTCGAAAGAAGGAGCACTGCGCATTTTGGTCCGGGCCGAGAGAAATAATGTCTAGCACCTTAGCATTGGCGATGGTGCGCACTCCGGCGATAGTCTCTTCTAGGCTCGGTAGCCCAAAGTGATGCCGTAGGAGAGGGTAGGGAGCAACACCTGCCACCCTATCTACTAAATTTTGTGGAGGGACAGAGGAGTCTTCACCCACCTTTTCGCCACGCAAAAAGGCCAGCACCTCGGCCGGGCCGTCTTCGCCGCTAAAAATACGCGTAAAAAGCCCCGTCTCTGCGGCAATTTTGGCAACCGGCGGTGTACCACCAAAAATCATTTCTAGGTCGGCCAGACCAGCTGCTTCTAATGCGGTAGCTAGTTCTGCGAGCAAAGCCCGCGCAGCGTCGGGAGATAAGCGGTAACTTAGCGCTAATGTCTGGGGTCGCCATTTCTGGGCGGCGGAAATGAGGTCAGAAATGCCTACTGCCGGGCCCAAAAACTCTGTGGCGTGGCCGACATCCTCTGCGAGACGCAGAAAAGCAATCACTCCGGCCACATGGACGCAGCTGCCTATGGCGGCTCCTAATATTTTCTTAGGCATCAAGCTTACCCTCCAGTACGAGCTTACGAATTTGCTTCACTGACATACCAGTCAAGCCCATGGTATCTACTGTCCGTCCTTCGGCCCAGTAGTCGACGTCATGAAAGACACTCGCCATATGGATCATGTTATCCATAATGGGGGTGGGAACATCAAGGTGATGCCCCAAGGAGGCCATCGGCACCAAGCTCATGGGCACATCTTCGGTGATGTAACGCATGAGCGTTGTAGGCGGGGCCTTGATGCCTTTATACCCCACATTGGCTTGCATAGCTTCGTACAGTGTTCTGCCGGCAGCGTCGTAAGCAATGTACAACCATTCTCGTGCACTCATGGCTCTAATGCCTAGCGCTGCGGCCACGTCAATCCTCTCTTTATCCATAGCCTCTAACACGCGCGCCACCGAAGGGGTTGCCCCATCCATGTAGAACTCAAACTCGCCGTGGGTAGACTCGATACGCCCAGCGTTTAAAACCGTAAGCCCAGGGTGAAAAATAGCGCCAATGTTGTCTAGGCTGGTCTTGAGCACATTGTCACCGGGGACAAACTGCGGATAGACAGTGTTGAGTTTCTTGATTACCTCCGGGGTGCGGTAACTGGGAATGGCCGCAACGGGAATAACGTTTTTAACACCAAAGATATGCACTTTGGCCGGATTCAACATACGGCAAGCATAAATGAGGGTAGAGGCTTCGGACACAATGACGTCAGCGGTGCAGCCATGTTGGCGTATTATGTTGAAGAACTCCAGCGCGCCTCCGGTGCGTCCGGGATGCAAGACCACGACCTGCCCATCCTTAAGGTGTGGCGCACACACTTCGGCCATGGAGGCATGTCCATTGGCCGGGACCACAACCATTATGAGCTCGACATCGCGAATTGCCAACTCAATATCTGTCGTCACTAGAGCAAGCCTACCGACTCCCGCTATCTGACCTGTGAGTTCAATACCCCCAGCAAATTGAATGTGCGCGATTCTTTCGCTGCTCCGATTATACAGCGACACCTCGCATCCCATCATGCCAAGGTGCCCGGCCATTGCCTGGCCCCCATGTCCTGCCCCAAGAACCGCTATGCGTGGCAAATTCTGCTTGGCCTGCCTCGCGCGAAACCGCGATAGACGCCTCGTACTGCCTTGGTAAAGCATGAGCACACCTCCTTGATACTTTCTTTAACTAGAATATTCTGCGTAGAGTGTACAAATCCTTCATTAGTTGAAACGAGCAGCAGGGACGGAGCCTGTTGCTTGCCTAGGCAAGCAACAGGCTCCGTCCCTGCTGCGTCCCTCGTCATTCGCTCGTCATTCAATGCGCAAGCGCCCTACTGCCAATTCCGCGGAAATTGACAGGCGATTTGCGGCTTGATCATAATCTGCCGAGACAAAAAATTCGCCTTGTCGCTGAAAGCGGCTTTCGTCAATACTAACCAAGGCGGCTTCGGATGAAATGCGTATGCGCGCGGCGACATTTTCGGGGATGACGATTTTTACGTCTGCGGCGTTGGCGGCAACCACGACAGAGAGATTCTGCGGCCGCTCGGGTAGGCGCACAGTGGCTTGGCCGGCGTCGAGCCGGAGGCTCAGTTGGTCAAGGTTAAGGCCTCGCAAGTCAAGATCTGCTGTGGCCGCGGAGGCGTGAACATCTAGGGTGAATTTTTGCAAGGGGTTTAGCTCCGTGACAACTTCAGAACCTAACTGCCCTAGGTTTTGCCCGCGCATTTGCTGGTGGAGATGAGTTAGCTCTATGACTTCGTACTCTGCCCCCCATGCACCAACAGTCTGGCGCAAGGGCAGGCCGCGCGAGAGCGTTTTAGCTAGGTTGGGCATGGCAGGGTCACCTGCGCGGAGCACAAAGTGGCTGGCGGCGATGTTGGCCTTAAAACCCACAAGGGGAGACTCGCGCGGCATAGTGACACCCACAGGCATGGGTGCAATAAGGGTTACAGAGGAATCTTTACGCTCTTCATGCACCTGAAAGAAAAATAGGGAGAACGCCCCTAACAACATGAGGAGAACAATAATTGCCACCATTGATGTCTTTCTGCGCGGCAGAAAAATGGCCTTTAGGCCTAAAACCACTAGTATTAACGGCCACCACGGCACAATGTTGTGCCAAAAATCCGCTGGCAAGATACCAAAGTTACTTAGCAGCCACAAGACGCCGATGGCAATGAGTATAAGGCCGCTATTCACGGTGCTTCCTCCGCGCGGCAAGCACTAGCGCTGCCCCGATAATAACAAGGACGACTGGCACTATATAGCCACTATGTTGCCTAAAGGACCAAGTCATATGCCACCCAAGCCGATCGATGAGGCCGAGATTACGTGCCAGGAGCCATAAGCCCCCGACAATGAGGGCTATCCCAAACCAGGGCGAATGCCGTTCGCGGCTAGGACTGGTGCTTTCGCGAGCTAGACCCTCGACTTTCTCTTCTACTCGTGCCGCAAATTCTTCCACCGTGTTCTCCACATTGTCGACGACTTGTGACACGCTACCTTTCGCTGGCTGCTTGTCGCGCGTTTCGTCTGTGGGCAAGACCACGGCTAGGATAATGTAAGCGAGTATGCCTAAACCATCGAACAAAGCGAACACGGCTACCACTAGGCGAATCACGGTTGGGTCGGCATTGAAATGCTCAGCTAGCCCGCCACAAACCCCGAGCAACATACGGTGCTTGCGGCTGCGATAGAGTCTCTTCTGCATCCTGGCCCCTCCTTTATAGTGCACATATGTACTAGTACGTAGGCTTGAGAGCGAAGTTTCTCACTAGGTCGCGGTGCGACATTTTGCAATTAATGCGCCCTGCCGCCAGAGACAAGAGAGTTAAGTTAAGATTATTATAGATTTTCGTGATTTTTATCGACTTAACTATTTAGAACTACCTATACTCCGCTCTTATTTAGCCAAAAAAGGCCTTTAATATTTAGGCCCGTGACCCTCCTCTTAAAATTCGCTTGAACAAAACCTGCACGGCATCGACAATACCCCTTGGCACCAGATCCCCAGTGTCGCTGACAGGAACGCTAACTCTTTTAAAGCGACGCGCTACATTCTGGTACTTAGTTTTTGCGACCTTTACCGTCGACCGCTTTACCACGCGCAGGATGGCGCCAGTAACTTTACCTAGCGATTCACTCAAGACGCTACCTAGCAATGTAGTTGCCTGTGTCAGCGCAGACCTCCTGAGGTCAGTGCTACTGGGCGTTTGGAGGGCTGCAAGGTACCCCTTGGCAATGACGCCCACGCGCAAGGTCAAAAAGGCATTGGCGCTACCTTGAATTAGCGAGTTTACCATTACTGCGCCCACCCCATTGGCAAGCATGGCAATACTCGATCCAAACACTGAAACGAATAGGGGCTCGAGTTGGCTCTCGAGGAGATCAATATTCTCTAGCTCATTAGACACCACGACTGTAGCACCAACATTGAGGTAGAGTCTCAGCACATCGCGCCAGTGCGGGCGCGTGTTGTAGATGCTCGAGAGATGCCAAATGAGCCGCACCTGCGCAGCCAAGACCAGGAGCGCATCGAGCCTACCATATTGGGAAACGGCAGTAGCAATAAACACTTGTGCCGCAGTATCTTTAATACGCCTAGTGGCGACTTGGTCAAGAGCTCGCAGCGCTTCTTCGATGCTTCGCAGGTTTACGGGGTCTATTTGCAGATGTTTGGTATGGGGGTTACGCCGTAACCGGCTGCATAAGCGCCGCAAAAAATCTGGGTAGCGGGGGTCTTGCGTACTAGCGGGGGGCGTTAAGGGTGGAGACATAAAAAGAAAGAGGAAAATTGGTAGCAAAATAACAGCGAAGTATACGGCCAGCAAAGCATACAAGACGACCTGGCCTAGTAGCGGAGAGAATGCCGTGGCCAGCGCGACAACTTGATTTGTCTGATTGATAACAAAGATGATGATCACAAGCCCAGTCATAAAACCCATGAGCCACAAGATAATTTTTAGCTGCCTAAAAACAAGATCCACCCCCTAGTTTTATGTTGCCCGGCAAAAAAAGAATAAGACAAAGGATTCGTCCACTAGTGAATATTCATCGTATTCTAGGCAAATCCTGCTGTGAATCGTGCGGCATGGCTCATGGTTAATGCCAGACAGCGAAATTTCGCCTCGCTGACGATGCCATTGTGGATTTCTTAGCTTCCATGTATTATGCAATCAGGGGAGTAATGATGTGCACCACGCCATGATTTTGCAAAGGAGGAGGACTAGAGTGATCAACTTAGGCGATTTTCTGCCCATTTTTAAAAAGCGACGGCTAACCTTACTCTACAAGAAGCATGAGGCAGGCGACATCTACAGTTTTGTATTTAAACTTGAAGGCAAGGCCTACTGGAAGGCAGGGCAGCACGGTGCGCTGTTCATTGAGCACGAGAAGATTTCGCGGTCTTTTCGCCCTTTTAGCTTGGCATCGGCACCTAGTGAAGACGTGATGATCTCTACGCGCATCACAGACAACCCGAGCCCGTTTAAAAAGGCGCTTTCTACTATGCAGCCCGGACAACAGGCCTCCCTGCGGGGGCCAATCGGGTCGTTTTACATTAAGGATAGAACACCCGTCTTGTTTATAGCAGGCGGCATCGGTATAACTCCTTTTCGTGCGCTCATTAAAAATAGCCTAATTAATCCAGGCACTGCCCCCGCCCACATACATTTGCTATATAGCGATGACCGTGGCCAATTCGCCTATGAAGACGAGCTCCAGCAATTCGCCACCACCAGCGATGTGACCATTGCGCTATTGACCAGTCGCGAGGAACTCAAAGCACAGATCTCTGACTACACTCATCAGCATGCCAATAAAGCGCGCTACTACGTCTCGGGCTCGCCAGGCATGGTGAAAGCCATGCAGGCTACGCTCAAGGCTAAGGGAATCAGGGCAGCCCAGATAGTGACTGACACTTTTCTCGGCCTTCACTAGACAAGTAACGGTTAAATTAGCCAAGTTCTTGGAGCACAAGGGTCATGACTGGACCCTTGTGCCCCACCGCATCGTTAAATCGTCGATGAAATAAAAATAACAGAAATTTCTGCTTGATTACTCTGTCGCCTCCTGTTAGAATTGCGAGTATTAAGCAAAAAACCCTGCGGAGAAGTTAGCGCCGGGGAGCTTGGCTTAAGGACTAGATTGAGGCGGAGGGTGAGTAGGATGGACAAAGAAAAAACGAGCAGTGCAATGCCTAGAGAAAAGTGGTCGGGGAAGTTAGCGGTGATAATGGCCGCAGCTGGTTCGGCGATTGGGCTCGGGAACATATGGATGTTTCCCTGGCGCATGGGCACATATGGGGGAAGTGCCTTTCTTCTTATCTATGTGCTGATCGTGGCCTTAATCGGTATCGTGGCCTTAATGGGGGAGCTAGCCCTTGGAAGGCGATTTGGGAAGGGCCCCATCGGAGCCTTGGATGGAATTATGCGTCAGAAAAAGTCGGCTCTAGGTAAGTGGATTGCTTTGTTCCCAGTGCTTACCACTTTCGCCGTCACCGTTTTCTACATGGTAGTTGTCGGATGGATTATGCATTACTTTGTGGCCGCCTTCCGCGGCTTTGCAGGACTTGACTTAGGCACATATTTTAACACTTTCGCCGGCACATCAAATGCTGTTCCTTGGCACGTGCTCGCCGTCATAATCACCGCCGCCATCACCTACCTAGGCGTTAAGAAAGGGCTAGAGCCAGCCAACAAAATTCTTTTGCCTGCTCTCTTTGTCCTCTTGGTAGTCCTGATGATTCGTGCGGTCACCCTGCCAGGCGCTATCGGGGGCATTAACTTCATGTTCAAGCCAAATTTTGCTGCCCTGTCTGATCCCCTAACTTGGTTTAATGCTTTAGCACAGGCTCTATTCTCACTCAGCTTGCTCGGCAGCACCCTTGTCATTTATGGCAGCTACTTGCCCAAGGACACTGATATCCCGAGTGCAGCTTGGTACACCGCGCTATTTGATACGGCGGCAGCCATACTCGCGGCATTAATTGTGTTTCCGGCCGCATTTGCTTTCGGCGTCAATGTAAATTCGGGCATTCCCCTACTCTTTATCACTTTGCCCGGCCTGTTCGCTCAAATGCCTGCCGGGATACTATTTGGCGCGTTATTCTTCTTATTAGTTGTATTTGCTGCCATTACATCGGCTATTTCGCTCTTTGAATCGGCCATCGAACCCCTGATGGATGCCCTAAAGTGGGGTCGAACTAAGGCTACACTAGTAACGTCAGCAGCGGCCCTCCTAGCCGGACTCCCTTTAGCTCTCCGCATGGACTGGTTCACCTACTGGATGCGCCTGACGTCAGCAGTGCTCATGCCCATCGGTACACTTATCATCATGATCATGATCTTTTGGGTATACGGCGCGGAGAATATGCGGCGCGAGGTAAACCATGGTGCGGTAGTCAGCATGGGCGCATGGTGGGGATTTTTAGGCAAGTACGTTGCCGTCATAGGCACATTGTTTATCTTGGTAGCCGGTACTCTTCGCTTCACAGGCCTCTGGCGATAGGCGCTTTAGAGGTAATGGGTAAAAAACACCACCTGCTAGCAGGTGGTGTTTTTTCGTCTAGCGCCAGCGCGCAGTTACTCCTTCGGGTTGGAGGCCAGCGCCGTAAGTATGTCCAGTGGGGCGGACGCGCCGTTTTGGCGGTAAAGAATGGAGCCATCGTTAGCGATGACCAGCACGGTCCGTTGAATACCGATAATGGGTATATGCACGCGGTAAAGCGCGCAAACCTCGCGGTTAGTGTCGCTAAGTAGCGGGAAAGGCAGGCTCAGTTTATCGGCATATCCGCGATGCGACTCTAGCGAGTCGGCACTGATGGCAGCAACCTGGTAGCCTGCGGCTCGTAGCTCTATATAGGCGTCACGCGCCTTTGTAAGTTGATTCGTTCAGCCAGGGGTATTATCTTTTGGATAGAAGATCAGCACCAGTGGCCCTTGGTTTAAGGCGGTGGCAAGTGCAAACTCGCCGTGCGTCCCTGGCAGGGTGAAATTTGGTGCTTTGTCATCAACATTGACCATGTGGACACCTCCTAAATATTCGACAACGGGGCGAATACATCCGTTACAGTCGGCTTTGGTGTCGTCATCGCCGAAAACGTTCCCGCGCTTTCATTCCCTAAACACCTTGCTAGCGCCCAAAACATTGAAGTGACGTTCCTCCCTTGAAACCAAGTTCCCGAGGTGGTCAAACAGGTTGTAGCGCAAAGTAAGGCGTATAGGCGTAGCGAAAGCGTCGCGCCCAAGTGCGTGCCAGTACAGCACTTGGTAGGGGAAGTCGAAAAATACCAGCGGAGAACTGCCCACAAAAGACATCCAGACACCACCTGTGACTTCTACCCTGTAGCCAAGCCCAGCGCTATATGATTTCGCAAGGTCTTCTTCGGCGATGCGGCGCGCCTCTTCCTGCAGTGAATCGTGCACTACAATTAAGGTGGCGATGCTCGCCAGCAGATGGAGCACTAGGGTGATGAGCAGGGCGCAGACGAAAGTAAGGCGTCTCTTGCGGATATAAGCGAGCATTCCTTTGCCCCGGGAATGTTTTTTTGCGACAACGCCAAGGAGTTTACTGATGCCTAGTGCCATGAGTAGAATTAGCCCTACTACCCCCACGTTGAAGAGCGAAACTCCGGCAATGGTGCCCGGGATTAGCCGGCGAGACTCAGGAATGAGCGTGAATGCGCTGACATCTATCTCCTCGAGCGAGGGCAGAGCGAGCACCCTTGCTGTAAGGCGGCCCTCATCATCAGCTAGCAAGGCGAGACGGTCCTTAGTGAGGTTTTCCACTTCCGCATAGAAGGCGCCATATCTGTCTTTTAGCTGCTGCTGAAGCGGCGTTAATGCCGCTTCTTTGTCAACGGCCAGTTCCCTGGCTACGGAGGTGAATTCCCTAACGTTCCATATAGCCGAGGGGTGGCGCCGCGCGACAAAATCGCTCCATACGTCCTCCCCCGGTAGCTGTGGCTTCTCCATATGCCCTAATCCCGTAACTCGCTCTAGTTTCCTGGGCTCTTGGCTACGCCAAACTAAGGTGAGTTCTGACTCCATCCCATAGCCAAAGAGAGAAAAGAAAAGCGTGTCACCCCTGTTGTTGACGGCGAAACTAGCCGTACTGATAAGAGCAAGCTGCTCTGGAATCATTTCGGCAAAAGACACCCGCCAAGTGTGCTGCCGCCTGATATCTGTGATTCTTAACTCGTGGTTTGACACGGAGACGACATAGTGCGAATCAGGCGAAAAGGTAGGCGGCATAATAGATAAATGGATGGGCTCAAGCAAGGTGCGTCTCTTCGCTACAAAATCGTAAAGTCTGTAACTTAGCCTTCGATTGTGCCAAGCGCCGACTAAGAGCATCCGGCCATCCGGCGACCAAAGAAGGTCGTTTGACGACCATTCTTCGGTTAAACGCTCGATTTCAAATCTACTCCTGTGCTGCCTGATATCGCTGGCCGACAGCTCTAGGCGAGGGTTTTCGCTGGACAATTCGGGCAGCCTGAACACCAGCGCCAACAGCTCATCTACGGTAATCGGCCATAGCGCAACTTCTACTAGGTATACCGGCCCTAAGTTGACACTGCCGACAAGGCCAAGGTCCGCTGCCACGCCTTGCGGGTCTAAGTCTAAGCGATAGTTATCCTTTAGCGACAACACGGCAAAGCCGTCCGACACGGATTCCGGCAGGAGTCCTTGATAGGCGTCGTCAGAAATGGCGATGACCAGGGTAGAGTGGGCTGATTGCAGCACGCCGCGATGCTGCAGGCGAGTAAAAACATTGTCGATTGCGTCCACATTTTGCGACAAATCCGAGACTAGCCTTGCCATGGGCGAGGCATCTTCGTGATTTAGCGTAATGAAAGTCGTCTTTCTCTCGCTCACAAAGCCGGTTACGACTTCGACTGTAGCACTCGCGCGGTAGCCTGGCAACAAGATACCGACGAGGAGCAGCAGCATAGGCCCGAGCACCTTCAACTTAGCGTACATCTTCCCCCAACCTCCTCTATTCTCTCCTATGGTTGTAGCAGGCGAATACACGCGCTGCCCGAACAGGGTATCGCCTCCCTCTTTAGCGACGTGCCTTTCACCGCTACGCCTTCCCAACGTATTCGCCCCCGCAAGTGCCTTATCCTGCCAGTGCGAGCAACATGCACTCTTACTATAACTGCCGTTCTAAATGCGTTCACACCCGCTAATGCCCTCACTATAAAAGACACCTAAGGCGGGAGAAATGCAACACTCGCCAATCTTGGAAATCACGTAATTGATGGGCCTCATTTGTCTTTGCTATACGGCATCTCGGATAAAAAGAATGAAATGGTCTTTAGTTCATCAGGGCCTTCTCTAACTACATCTGGATGGGCACCGAAAGCAGCCACCACATCATCATATGTGGCAGTGCCATCAATTCCGTTAAAACAAAAAAGGCGCTGATTATCTTGCCTATATAGAACGGTTGCCGCCATGATGTTGCCGCTTTCGTTTACGGCGATGTTCAATCCGGTATCAAACAAGTAAAAGCGATGAAAGGCATAGCCATAATCACCGCCGCGCCCTTTTCATTTACGGGCACGACGAACAGATTACTTCACAGGGTGACTGACACGGTTTCGGATAGCGAGTTCCCGGCACGTGCTGTCTCTACGCCCTGGCTCATCTGTTCAACAGACCAGTGCCATGCCCCTGCCTCGTATCCAGGCGCAGAGACCATCACTGACAAATGCATCCCTTGGCCACGCTTGTCTAAACACTTAGGCTACGTGAACACTACCACTCCTTCGAAGTCAGTGTAGTCAGACTACAGACTGGGCGTTTTGCAAGGGTGGTTACGCGAATAGCGTGAACCATTCCACATTCTGCGCGGTTTTCTAGGCCAGATATGTCCGCGGTGGAACGTAGTTATAAATTTAAGCGGGAGCTCAGGTTGCAATATACAGTTGCATAGCTGCGGCGTACAGGCACTTCACGCAGAAGCTGGTAGATTCGGTGACCGGTCCATAATCACAAGGCAAGCTCTCCTGGGGTCTACTATTTAGGCCTTATTGCCGGCCTTAGCTCGAGAAGGAAAAGCGAACCGTCATAACCGCTCGTATTGATGGAAAAATACCTTGCAGTTCCATGTTTATCTACAAAAGAAATGCCTCTGTGCGGCAGGTCCCGCCCCAGCCATGTTACTATGAGCGGCTTTTCAGGCAGTAGCGCGTCCGCGTAGTGCAACACATTTCCCGCACGCAAGAAAGGTGAGTCCTCACTAACGCTAACCTCTCTGAAGCTGAAATTTCTCAGTATCTCATTTGTAGCGATAATAATCTCGCGGTCAGATTCTGCGTCAACAAACTTTTCGACGTAGACAAATTTGTTCAGTATCCCTTCTTCCGCATAAAACACGCGAACCTGGACTACTAAATTTGACAACAAGGCGTAGAGGTCGTCATTAAGACCACCTAGACCCCCTTGGCCATGCTCTCCTGCCGTATCGGTATACCGGAAAAAATAACGGCCACCCTTAGCTGAGTGTATAGTTTCTGCGTGCGGGTAATCATTATATTGAATCAAAACCATAAAACTTTGCCCAGGCTCTGGCTGCTCACTTTCATGAGAGAGAGTCGTTAGCGTCGCTTCGGCTTTCATGGTTGCCAAAAGATAGTGAGTCCGCTCGGCATCCCCAGGGCTTAAAAGATAAAACGTTCCATTGCTGCAGCGGAAACGGATTTCAGACCACTGACGCAGAGGTGCCGTCAATATGCCACTTGAAGTTGTTTCGGGTGGTTCCGGCACACTTCGGCAGCCCGCAATAAGCAGTATCATAAGGAAAACGAATATCCTCATAAATGGTTTCACAGCTCGATTCCTCGATTCATTGATACTTCCCCTTTCAATTGATATAGCATGCATCAGATGGCCTTAAGGAACTCTTCTGGCGACTGCAATAAGCAGTTCACCTAGATGCTCAAGCCTGCCCTGATTGTCTCTCCAGTATTGAGGAGAATTGAGTATGCCTCTTGAAGCGAGGCGGTCAATGGCAGCATCTACTGTCGTTATAGTTACTGGGGTAGCGTTTTTAGGAGCGTTTGCCATAGCAATGATGAGGCCGCCCAGGAATTGAATCGCGTGGAAGTTATTAATCCAAAACGTGGGCGTATTGATCACCCCTTCATCACGAAGCCTGTTTGCCGCAGCAGTTACGCCTGCTGCCTGATTTCTGGATTCGGTGAGCCGAGTGTTTACAGTGTCACGGATTGAAGGCATGCGGTCCATCAAGAACGGCCCGGGACATGCCTTATTTGCAAAGAAACTGTGAGCGGTCATGTTGCCCTGAGTAGAGCCATTGTTCACCCAGCTCAGTGACGAAATTCCGTTTCTTATGCATATATCCACACATAGGTCAATCGTTGCACTTACAGCAGCCTCGGATGTAGTCCAGTTAGGTCCTTGGGAGTTATTGATTACGCCAATATTTATGGCGCGATCATCATTGTCATGATTACCAGTCGACCACGCCCTGCGATTTTCCTCAACTGAACATCCCCACCCGTCCATCTGTGCCAACCGCGTAATTGTAGCTGGCAGCGAAAGAGAGCGGCCTCATCATGCTTAATAGAGATGTAATAAGGAAGTTGTTACTGCTGGCCGTGATATGGATTGTAATTCTACTGATGCTGTTGTTCCTCGGATTACTGTTTTGGGAGATGTCCGTTATTTTTGTAAGCCTTGTATTTTCCATATCTATATCCTCCTAGTCAAATATACAGCCTCTCGGCATTCGCCGAGTTAGATGGCGCAAGGTTTTGTTTGAGCCATCCGCGTTGAATTCCTCCTACTAATCCGTAGGGGGGATTCAGTTTTTCAAGCACCTAACTGGAAATTCACTCGGAAAAATATTGTTGCGAAATTTGCCGAAAACACTTGACGTTTACAAAATAACCCCAAAATCAATTTGGGAGGAAGATTTTTCCTTACTAATGCGATTGGGGTGGTCTCGTTGAAGCCTACCGTCATTCCCCACGAAAAGTACCAATACTTCGTCCTCGAACAACTGGGGAATTTCACTGTTTATTGAAATTCCATTACGACGACACTTTACTGGCGGGCCGCTTGTCCTTGCCAATAAGGATTGGCACCTCATCTCCAAGCTCTATATCACAGACTTGACTGAAATCACCACGCTACTCCAAGATGATTACGGCCGCAGAGGTCCTGCCCCACGTACAAGAGGACCAACTTGACTGCTGTCGAAACCGCTTGCGCTTGCCTTTTTATGGCCGCTACGCCTTCCCAACATATTCGCCCCCACAAGTGCCGTATCCTACCATTACGAGCGGCCCTCACTCCCACTCTAACTGCCGCTCGGCCTGTCGTCGTGGTTTTGCTGCGGCCCTCTGTGGCCGAACATTCAAGCCTTGCCGGTTGTGCCGCTCCACCAGCGGTCAGCCTCCGCTAATGCCCTCACTATAAAAGACACCTAAGGCGGGAGAAATGCAACACTCGCTAATCTTGGAAATCACGTAATTGATGGGCCTCATTTGTCTTTGCTATACGGCATCTCGGATAAAAAGAATGAAATGGTCTTTAGTTCATCAGGGCCTTCTCTAACTACATCTGGATGGGCACCGAAAGCAGCCACCACATCATCATGTGTGGCAGTGCCATCAATTTCCGTTAAAACAAAAAAGACGCTGATTATCTTGCCTATACAGAACGGTTGCCGCCATGATGTTGCCGCTTTTGTTTACGGCGATGTTCAATCCGGTATCAAACAAATAAAAGCGATGAAAGGCATAGCCATAATCACCGCTAATTTCGGTTCCCAATGAATGGCGGACGCAACATCATAACTCCAAGCAATTTCGCTAATCTTCTCAATACCTAGGCACCCAACAATGGTTTTTTTGCTGGAATCTCTACTACCATGGATGCTTTTCAAACAAAACCTTGCCCCATCGACCTCAACGAATGCCGAGAGGCTATCAATAAATTGTTGGAGGGTTGCTTTGAAGTTCAACAAGAAAACTTTCTGGGCCATAACCGCTAAATTGCCTGCCAACACCTAGCAATCTTCTCAAACCGTCCGAGTCCACGAATGAAATTCCTCTGGTTGGAAATGCCCATTGCGCACCTGCTTCGGATATTACAAGAGGCGTGTCCTTTTTGAGGTACTCAAGTTCAAACAGTATCGCCGATTCAAAGAAATGATTGCCGTATTTATCAGCCCTATGGTCGATTTCAACATATCGTAAAGCAGTTACGTTATTCTTTGGGATGAATATCCACACGCCACCTGTACTTGCACTTCCTTCCTCATCGAATGAAACATGAGCATGAAAGCGGCTTAAGAATAGACTTATTATTTCGTCTTTGCGAGACAGGCTATCGTCAAAGACATCGGCAGGCTCAAAGAGGTCAAAATACCTCGTTTGCGATATCCCATATCTAAGGGACATCTCCAACATTTCCTCGGTGGTCACCTTAATATTCTGGTTCGCATCGTTAGAGTCTACATCATTGCTGTGTATTCCGAACCCTGTTATCCATATGCCTAAAATCAAAAGGGCTATTGTGCCTCCAAGCAACCTCCCTGCATGTCGCATTGTCATCGCCGAAACCTCCCTCTTGTCTACTCGTCACGTCATGCACTCGTCACCCATTTTATGGATGACGAGTGTTGTTGGTGCAAAAACAACCTTCTGTCCACTTATCATCTGACGACCCATGAACAATATCATAAATCTCCGAGTCGTAATAAGATGAGTAAGATAAATCACCTTCTTCACTTGTCGCCTTGCCTACGATAATCGGTTCATTAGCGCTAAAGGGCAGGAGTATAGGCTGACTATGGAACAGATCAAGTATGGTAGTATACGGGAATGGAACAGCCGTACTCCATTGAGGGCAATGACGTACCGTCCCATCCCGCATACGCGGTTTCACCTCATTGTGACCTACAAAGTTTGTTCTCCAAAAATCAGTCCAAGTCCCCCAAATCGTGAATATCTCTGCACGCAAACCATTCATAAGACTAGCGCAGGAGTTAATTTGTGCTTGTGTTAAGTGCCCTGCATTCAAGTTCATATCACCAAATGCAATGCTTATGGTATAGTTATTTGCATTTACAGGCCTGGAACGGACAATATGATTCGTCGAAAGTGTGTGATGCAGATTTCCGCTCCCCGTCCCATTTGCGTGGGCTGTATCACGAATACCAACAGCTCTCGTTATTGCCCCATTAGCGGCGATTATAAAATGATAGGACACACCAGAAGATGGGTTTGTTATAGTATTTATTGCGCTCTGCGTGGTATTACCAGAAGTATGCACAACTAGCATATCTGGTATGTTGGGAGTACCTGCTAGCCTTCCCGGACTGAAGTTGCCTAGTGGCACATTGACGCTTAACATAAAACATCTCCTTTACAAATTTAGTGATGAAAGCTATGCGTTTTCTTGGTAAATCGATTTCTCATAGTTATCATAAATAATCTTCCCAGAGTAATTTCATTCATGCGAGGGCAATTAAATGGCCCATGAAGTTCTGGTAAACGAAACCGTTTCGCTGGTTCCGCCTCGGAACACCTTCGCCGTGAGCGCTAGGTGATAGTAGCTGCTCTGACCACAAAATGCGGGCGTTACCAAATCCAAAAACCGCACCATCAATTTTTCACCATGCGGCAATGTGTGTGGTCGTGCATTTGGACCGGCTGAATTGCTTGTCGAGCGCCCGTGTTCCCGCCATATGCCTTTGAGGTCACAGCAGAAGACGCCAGCACCGGCAGGATTAGGCAAAGCTATATAGCTACCTTTTAACGATAACTTCACTCCATTTCTCGTTATATTTTTCACTCGTGCACATATAACAGTCGGAGATAGGTTTTGGTGACATACTTTCCCCAAAACTTCTTAGATACCCTATTTGCCGCCGTTTCATGTAAATTTACGCCATGACTAATACGATTGATGTATTGAAGGTGGTAGTTAAAGCAAGCTGTCATAGTTTCCATTGTTGGCCTGTTAATCAACTCAAAGCCTTCTGAGGCATACCTAAAGACAGTATCATGGTCATCCTCACTATGTGCACAACCCCAAAACCAAAATCAATGGCAACAGGGTCATGCCGAATAGCAATTAAGAAGTTGAGTATAAGGTTGCGAGATGCCGGAGTTGCCATGAGGACACTTTTGTTTAAGCCCAACACCACGCATAAGACGGCGGCAGTCCTCGCCAGCACCCGCAGGGTTTACCTTGTGTGAATGACTCCAAGCCCCCCGTTGATAACCGCTTGTGCTTTTTTGCTTAGTGATCCAGCGTACGGTTATATCTATTTAAGTTCCTCATTGCTGGGCGCTGCTTTAAGCAGAACGTCAAATATCCGCTCGTTTCTTTAGTTAACTATTTCTCACACCGTTATCGCCACCTAAGATTTTCTTTATAGCCCTCATTGCCCGAGATAACCGCTTTTTAGATGCGGACACACTAATATCTAGCGCGTGGGCGATTTCATCATGCTTGAGTTCGTGGACAAGGCTCAGGTACGCCACATCTTTTAACGTACTGTGCAGTGACTGAACCGCCTTCATTATGGTATGGCACCCCTCTTGCACGACCAAATCGTTCAGCACGTTGATACCCCCTTCTGGACTATCTTCAAGCAAATCGTCTGGCTCAAGACTTCGCAATGCTTTCTGCGTTAGAAGTGTAAGGGAAGTGGTTTTTACTATCTTAATAATGTAAGCCTTCGTCTGACAACTGGAAACATCACGTAATTTTTCCCGGTGCCGTATCATCTTGATGAGCGATTCCGATACGGCATCTTCCGCCATTGCATAGTCACCCAGCATCTGATTCGCGACATACAACATTAGGCGGTGATACTTGTCATATAGCGATTCGACAAGCCGCTTATCGCTTTCGCTAATCGGCGTATTTCCGTTGAATGGCAGCAATGAACCCCACCCCCATATCCGTAACATTATGCATATATCACAAGTAGATGTACTTTCGTCGCCCCCACGTTTCTACAAATACGAACGCTCCAACACCTTCATCATAATCCGCAATTCCTCATCATCCAGTTTTGTGGCATTAAGTCTACGTTTTTTTTGTCGCAAAACCCCGACAAAACGAACGCCGAATAGACCGTGCGACAAATAGGACGGCGGACTGCGCGATAAGTCCGTCCGTTTTTAGAGTAGGCCCCTTCCAAGCCAAGAGCTTGGGAGGGGTGCTTGTTTTCGGGGTTCATCGCACTCACGGCCTGACCCCGAGTTGCTGTCGGACTCAGCTACTCGCGAATCACAGTTTGCTCTTACGGCTTAGGCAGGGCCCACTGCAATAGAACTAGGGCCGCATTAATCACACCTCCCTTCCATCCAAGCTCTACATGTCAAATAAATTGTAAGCGATGGATGGAAGTATCACAAGGACATGATAGTAGCGCGTGTCTACTGAGGCCTGCCTATCAGTAAATTGCACGCACGCTTCATAAGCAGTAAAGCCGCGCGG
>Ga0209103_1000049_pt1 | contig 32445 bp, 30 predicted proteins | sample 4C3metaG_FD_184152 | JGI IMG/M metagenome (GOLD analysis project Ga0209103, IMG submission 184152) | Freshwater bacterial and archeal communities from Indian Creek, Illinois, USA - 4C3 metaG (SPAdes) (version 2) | ecosystem: Environmental > Aquatic > Freshwater > Unclassified | place: USA...
GATAACGACAGTACGAAGGCTGGAGACAGGCGGAGATAAGGATAAGGATCTTCTCTTCTTCTCTTCTACGAAGGCGAGAGACAGGCGGAGGATAACGACAGTACGAAGGCGAGAGACAGGCGGAGGATAACGACAGTACGAAGGCTGGAGACAGGCGGAGGATAACGACAGTACGAAGGCTGGAGACAGGCGGAGGATAACGACAGTACGAAGGCGAGAGACAGGCGGAGGATAACGACAGTACGAAGGCGGGAGACAGGCGGAGGATAACGACAGTACGAAGGCTGGAGACAGGCGGAGGATAACGACAGTACGAAGGCGAGAGACAGGCGGAGGATAACGACAGTACGAAGGCTGGAGACAGGCGGAGGATAACGACAGTACGAAGGCTGGAGACAGGCGGAGGATAACGACAGTACGAAGGCGAGAGACAGGCGGAGGATAACGACAGTACGAAGGCGAGAGACAGGCGGAGGATAACGACAGTACGAAGGCTGGAGACAGGCGGAGATAAGGATAAGGATCTTCTCTTCTTCTCTTCTACGAAGGCGAGAGACAGGCGGAGATAAGGATAAGGATCTTCTCTTCTTCTCTTCTACGAAGGCGAGAGACAGGCGGAGGATAACGACAGTACGAAGGCGAGAGACAGGCGGAGATAAGGATAAGGATCTTCTCTTCTTCTCTTTTGCCGACCTCGCTGGCTACCGCCCCCCCGCGAGTCTACATGAAATGTATTATAGTATGGGGGGAAAAAGGGCACAGAAAGCCTGCCGTCTCAAGGGTTTCTAGACTTGTCGAGCCTCTGTTTTTCAGGAGAAACGCGGCTTTGAGACATTCATATCAACCTTTCATAGCGGCAAGAGAACGTTCATTTTGGCGGTGGCAGAGGGCCCCAAAGCCCCCTTTTCCCATTACCCTGGGCGGACCCACACACCCTGTCTCGACAGCGAAAACCTCTTTTCGCTGTCATTTCGAGGAGTTTCACCTCCAGCCGTAGGTTCAGACCACACACAGTGAGTACAAGGACTCCCGCAACATGACAAACAAGCCCCTCTTTGTGGGGGCTGCGTGAGGAAGGGCTATTCAATAACTCTCTAGCCAGTGCCTGGAGAAGGAACGTAGTGGAAGGAGGGAGTAGTCCTTGGGAAGTAGGGGCTGTCCACAAGTTTGCAGAACTTTTCCCTGCCCGTTGGTTTTACAAAATCCCTCTTGATTCTCGCCAACCTATCAGCGTTCGCTGCGGCGAAAGCCTGGAACTTCCCTTTTGCTGTTTCCTTGACGTGTTTTGCCAAAGAGGAGAACAGAAGTATCTTGCCTCCAACCAAGATCTTCAAACTCTCCATTGTGCTCATATGTTTTATTGTAGTTTGAAGTGTGAACCCAGTCTTTCTGCTTACCGTCTTTTTAAGGGCATTAAAAATATGCGTGTTGTTTTTCATCACGCTTGCCCTGAGTAGTTCCAGAAGGGTTATTATCTCATTCTTTACTTTTTTGAAGAAGCGTCGCTCCGTGAAGTTCTTCGGAAGAAGAAGATAACTCTTGTATTGTGTTTTACAAAGCGGTTTCAGTTTAACCTTCACGGTGTCTTTATCTGTGGCTAGAGAGATCAGGTCTGCCTCCTGCAGTTCGTTGAACGCCTCCAGTTTTTGAGCCCTGTGTTTTTCTTTGGAAAGATCCGCAGCATATTCCCTCCCATCCACCTGCTTAGTTTTCAAGATGCAGATGAGTAGTTTATAGGCATTTGCGCTGGCACCTTTACTCTGCAAGCGTTCAATCATGACTCTCGGGACGTAGATATTTTCTGCGGTCCTTTTTTTGTAAGGACAGTTTGAGCAGTCTAAAAGTTCTGGGGAGATATATTGCTTGGCGGAAGAGCATCCAAAGCGTTTCCTCCCCAGGAAGGCACTTCTGATCGTCCTTGTGCACTCTGGAAGGTTCACGTAGGGGGTGTCTAGGTCTTTCTGGATGGCACTTTCGGCCTGGAGAAGAGAAAAACCCCTCGACTTCAGGTAAAGCGCGTAAGTGAAGACGTGGTTGTTTCTGTTTAAGGTGATAGCCCCTGGTTTTGTCATATTCACCATGCACGAAGCCTCTTTGTCGGGTAAAGGACCACTTGAGTTGCATTCTGTTTTAAAAAGCAGCGTTTTTTTGCTCGTCTCTCCGAGAATCTTCGCCTTGCTTCTTGCAAACCAACTGCATGCTGAAGGGACCTCTTTCATATCTTCAAAGGTGAAGAGGTTGTCGTATTTAACCTCACGCAGGCATTGAATTGTCTTTGCTCGCTCTAGGTCGTAGTAGGAAAATTTAGAGACCCATCCTCCCACCTTTGGAAGGTAACTTCCGAGGGAGTGTATAAGGGCGTTCCACTTGTAAATAGACACATCAAGCAGAGGGTCCCCCTCCGCCTTAATGGCCTCCTGGACCTCTCTCGCCATTTCTCTATGTATTAAGTTCAATTTTTTACTGCCGTAACACCCCATCACCTTGGCTGGGATGGAGAGCCAGATACTTTTGTTTGTAGCGAAGTACTCCATATAGAGATAAGGGATTTCATGCTTTTCTCTCAGGAAGGAGGAGACCTTCAGCATGGTTTCCCTGTTTTTATCGAAATCAACCGAGTCGCACTCCACGTAGAAGTTTCCGAACATTGGTTCGTTTTCGGCTGGTGAGTTGGTTTCGTAAGCATACATGCCTCTCCACATTTCTGTGAATCGGTTTGGTTTCTCGAACGGCATGGCGATGACTTCTCTTGTTAATGCGTGCCGACCCCTGTTGCGCGGGCTCTTTGTCGCAAACTCCATAAACTTATACCTAGACATGTCCAAACCTCTCTCTCAATAGACATTCCCAAGAATGCGTCTTACTGTCCCATAATAGCAGGTTGAAGAAACTTGGTCAAGAGGTAAGAGAAAGACCCCCACCTAAGAGAAGATAAGGCGGGGGCGAGGTTTTTATTTTTTTACCGCAGAAACACTATCTGCCATCATAAACAAAAGAGAAATTATTTTTTGAAGTTTGAGAGCGTCCTTCATTTCACTCATGAAGACGAACATCCCTCCCTCGCTTATGGAAACCACGTCGCACAAGCCAATAGAGTCTTTTATCTCGAGAAGAAGGCTTTGAGTGTAAGCATCTAAAAGGTCCGTTGCGAGTGCGGCATCTTGCAGATTGGTAACTCTCACGCTGAACAGTTCGCCGAGGCTCTTAGAGAGGATTACGTCTGAACCTGTTGGTTTCCCTGGGTCTACACATAGAATATCTATCCTTCCCTGAAGTTTTGTTTCAGCGAGACAAAAGAAAACATACTCGCTTTTGGCCAAAAGTTTTCTGTGACACACTCCGATAAGCATCCCTTTGTACCGCGTTGCTGCTTTGAGGGCGTGCCCGCTTACGTTAAAGGGCGTTCCACGTCTTTTTAGGACCTGCCGAACCTCTTTGAAGAGAACGTTTGATTCCCTCTCCTTCTCATTCTTTGGAATTGACATTTTCCAGTTACCTTTTGCTTTCAACAGGGAAACCTCAAACGGCTCTTCGTCTTTTTTTTCTTCGCAAGTGGGGCCGTTTTCCACCTGGTCCTCCATTCCACCCAAGAGAGGTTCCTCCGCGGCTTGACACTCCCGCTCGACGCTTTCTTGAAAAGCATTTTCTTCCGTCTTCAAGTTTTCCTCCTCATTTTCTCGGGGCAATACTTTTTCAGCCAAAAAATTACACGCAGAGTTTTCGCCGTCATCGACAACCATCGCTGGTTTTTCTTTTGAGCGGGGGGAGGTGAGCGTAAAGTCTGGGGGAAGGACTTTCTTCAAGGCATAAACTCCTTTCTTGGGGCCTCTATTGACCCCGTATTTTAGAAAAATATTTGAAAAAAGGGGTTGATTTCTGCGCCCGTTTAAGGTATATTCTCTCCAGATGCATATCCTCAGGCTGTCCTGAGAGAAAAACAGGGGGTGTTCCCATGATTTCTTCCGAGGTTATTTTAGATATAGAGTCTTCGGTGCAGAGCACTACACTCTCAGAGAACATGGCTTTCTTCTCTCAATATGACTTCATTGTTACGACTCTCTTTTCTCTAACTGCGTTGAGAGAAATGGTTTCTCACTGCGAGGAAGACTCCCTCTTTATTGTCTGGGACAAACCAAAGTGGGAGGAACTTTCGTCGCAAATTGAAGCGGACGAGTCTATCTGCAGGCGGGCGTTGAAAGAGTATTTTTTGACAGGAGAGACGCCCCCCCGCGAAGGGTTCCTGCTGATGAGGGAGAGAGTGTCCCTGTTTTTGGGTGGAATTTTCAATGCCTCCCCAGTTCATATTTCTATGATATTCGCTGTGAACAAATTCTATACCTCGTTTATCTACCTTTTAAAGAGTTTTAACCTCGCTCTCGCCAGAAGGTATAAGAAAACCTCCTTTGCGGAAAGCGCAGAGATTATCTTGGGGGAAGTTTCTCAGGAGGTTCTTTCTATGTCACATCTTCAGAAAAGGATCCACTCTTTCAAGGGGACGGTGGAAGATCTGACTGAGGTTGAGAGAAATACTCTTTTCGCTCTGTGGTGGAGGGCAAAACGGTTTTACTCCGAGTATCTTCGCGACTAGCGACTGGCGGTTAGAGTTAAACCCCCCTCAACATGATGGAGGGGGGTTTTGAATGGCAGGGGAAGTCGCGTTAACTGAACAGTTGCTTATCCCACTTCTCCGCCACGAGTTTGGAAAGTTCAGATCTTTCCCCTCTCAGTAAAGTGACGTGACCTGCGGGGTCTTCATCTTTCATTAACTCCACTGCAAAGGTGAGACCGTTGTTTGTAGCATCGAGCAGGTGGTGGTCTATCTGGGATATATCCCCAAGAAGGATGACGATAGAGTCCTCCCCTATTCGGGTGAGGGCTGTTTTCATGGCTCTCAAGGTCGCGTTTTGAGCCTCGTCTATTATGAGTATCTGTCTGTGAATGGTCTTTCCTCTCATATAGGTCATGGCCTCAGTTCTGATTTTGTATGTTTCAAAGGGCGGGGTTGGTTTCACTGACCGCTCTTTTTCGTGGGTCTTTGTGAACTTGTTTTTCATGGTGGTGATGAAGTCCAGGTTCCCCTTAAACCCTCTTAGGTAGGGATCCATCTTTTCCTGCTCGTTTCCAGGAAGAAAGCCCATGTCATACTCCATTGGAACGGGTGGGCGAGTAATTATGATTTCATCGTAAAGGTTTAGGTCGTTAACCATGATAATGCTCGCCAGAAGGGCGAAAAGAGTCTTTCCAGAGCCAGCCAATCCGATGATGGATTTCTGAGAGACCCTTCCGTTGAACAGCATGTCTACCGCCATCAGTTGATGAATGTTTTTAGGAAAGATGCGATACTTTTTGAGTAGTTTCTCATTCAACACGAGCCCAACAAGTCCGTTTCTTTCTTTGCAGTACCTGAGCACGGGATGTTTGGTGCTGTCCGTTACTTCTTCGAGCCTTTCAGGGGTTTCCTCCCAGTCTACTTTGTCCACTAAAATGAAATATTCGTTAGGTTGAGGATCAAGACCTCCGACAAACTGAACGGAGCCTTCAAAGTCGAAGGGAAAGTCCTCCTGTCCCTGCTTTTCTCTTTTCGCTTTATGATAGATTGAGAGGAGTTCCTTTCTAACGGGGACGACCCTCCAACCTCTATATAGGTCGTCTACCTTGGTTATCTGTTCGCTTGTATATGATTCCGCAGGTATATCGAAATAGCGGGCACGTATTCTCATGTTGTTGTCTCGGGAGACAAGAACAACGGGCTTTAAAGAGGAAAGTTCCTTGTCAATCAGAGAGATTGCTTCAGGCTCAGTTTCTTTCTCTCTTTTCTGCAAGAGAGTAGCCTTTGTTTCGAGATAAGTTCTGTGAAGACCTATCGCCACGGCAAGGATTTTGTCATCGTTGTCTATTTCAAAGAAAACTTCCTGAATCTCGTTCAGTATTTTATGAAAGTTGGTCTCTATCCGGAGGGTTCCGCCTCCAGGGAGAGGGATTCCCTTAAACAGATTACTGTTGGCACTCATTTCTCCGAGCAACTTATTGAATACCCTAGCATTCTTGCCAACTTCGTCTATTCTCTTCTTCATTTTATCCAGTTCCTTTATTGTTATTGCGGAGAAAACGACATCATTGTCCTCGAACTTGTGAACACACTCGGGATCAAGAAGAGGGATGTTCGTGTCTAGAATGTAAACCTTTTTCAATACCAGAAAACCTCCTTCATCTGGGCCTCTCAAAGAGTGCCCTTGGGGCTAAGTTAATTTAAGCCCCTTTGTCTATACTTCTTTCGCCTGGGGGAAAACCCTTCCCTCAGAGGAGTTTTCCCCTTGTTTTTTTAGCCGAGAACTCCTGGATGATGCCTCGCCCCAAAAGCCCTTGGGTTTAAAGATTGGCCCCGTCTCCTGGGAGTGGGGCTGTCGGAGGCTGGGAGGGGGTCAGGAGGCGTTGTGGCTGAGTTTGGGAGGGGCAATAGCCCCCCCTGATTTTATTGAGAAAGAGAGGACCTTCCCTTGGCAGATGGTCTCGCTGTGGTTTGCACTCCGCAGTCAATTTGCCGAGGACTGCCACCTGTGATACTGTTAGGGTAGTTGGACGTTCCAGAGAACGGAGAGGGTCCCACAGCCCCTGTATACTGCTTGGATCGGGATGTGTATGGAAGGATGCGAGGTTGGTTTTTTGAAAGAATTCCTCTACAAGACACTTCATGACAACATGAACACACACTGGTGGTTTACCTCCAAAAGAGCCATCGTTTTGGATCTCATAGACAGATACGCATCTTGTCAAAAGGTCCCGTCTTTTCTCGATGTGGGATGCGGGGGTGGACTCATGCTCGAAAGCCTCGGGCGAAGAGGGCACGTCGTCGGAATCGACACCTCTGAAACTGCGGTGAAACTTAGCCAAGGCGTCTCTGGGGCCGATGTTGTTCTTGGGGGACTGCCCTTTGATATCCCCGCGTCGCTCGGCAAGTTTGACGTTATTACGGCCCTCGATGTTCTCGAGCATATCGAAGACGACAGGTCTTCTATCAAGATCCTGTCTGGGCTGCTTAAGGAGGGCGGTGTCCTGGTTTTAACTGTTCCCGCGAACGAATCTCTCTGGAGCGATCACGACACTCTTCATGGGCACCGCAGGAGGTACTCCATGGGAAGCCTCAAAGAACTTCTTGCGGAGACAGACTTGAAAGTAGAGAAAATATCTTACTTCAACAGTTTTCTTCTTCCGCCTATCATCGCCGCTAGAAGGCTTTTTAAGGGTGTCCAGGGGATCTCCCCGCCTAAAGAGCCCCTTAACTTCATCTTGAAGAAGATTTTCTCCTCTGAAAAATTCTTCCTCCGGCACATAGACTTCCCTGCAGGAGTTTCTTTGTTGGCCGTATGCAGAAAGACACCCCCATCAGCGTAAGCCGGCGGGGGTGTCTTTCTGCAATGGCTCAGGAGGAACCGCTTCTATCGGTTATGATGGTCTGAACAGAAACAATGCTCTTGATGCAGTTTCTCGCTATAGATAAGAATGCCTCTGTGTTCTGTTTTTTGTTGAACTGAGACATCTGATAGGTGCTGTTTGGTAAAAACCCAAGGAACAGTAGCCCATCTTTAAAGTCGACCACCTGAGCGTTGAGAACGAGGGAGTGAAGAGGTGGGCTGGCGGCTTTAATGTGGAGAAGAGTTTCCTTCCAGTTGTCTTTCACAGAGACAGCGGGGCCAACAGGGCCCTCACTGGGGGGAGCCTCGCATGGCTCCTCCCTGTCCTCTGAACTTAGGAAGGGGTCTTCTTGCTTCAGGGGAACGATGCAATAGCCCGCTTTGTTGAGGAGTTCTTCAAGGCTCTTCATTCTGTTCGGGATGAGTTTTAACCCCTTTTCGCGAAGCCTGCTTTTAAAAATAGGGTTATCCTTGTGTTCTTCTATCATACTCACTATTTTAGATATCTGCTCGTTCGTGATTGCTTTAGACATGGAGAGCCCCCCTTCTATTAACTGAACGCCCCTACTCCTCTTTCACGCTGTCGACCATAAAGGCATCCCTTATTTTGCTATCATGAGGAGCCATTTCCTCTTTGGTCATTATTATGTGTATACTTTTCTTATCTTCAGAAAACCCGTAAACCTGTTTTTTCAGGGCGAGGGTGTTCTCAGGCAGGTCACAGTATATGATCTTCTTGGCACCCCTGAGTTTGAAGATATCAACGAAATCCACAGGGCAGATAAGGACAAGAGACATTGAGGCCTCAAAGGCGTCGAGGGATTTTTTGATGGTTTCTTTTGAACTTATTACTGACAGTTTTGAAGCCATGTGAGGAAGCCTGGCTTTGAGAAAAGAGTGAAGGTCTAGGGCTCTTTTCTCTCCCGATACAAAAACCACCGTTTTTTGTATGCTGTTTATCTGGCTCAAGATGTAAGTTGCCTTATTGTTTTCGCGCGGCTCGAATATGGGAGCCGCTTTGTTTTCCATGGGAGAGGGTGTTCTAATCAAAGACGGGCGGTTTTCGGGGATAAAGGTTACCCCGTTCAGGTTTCTTTCGACGAGGATAACGCTCTCCCAGGGGATACCTCCGTGAAGTTTTTTAAAGTTTTCCATGCTTGAAACGAGAACCACATCTTTTTTTGACGCTTCCGCAACATCCAGGGATAAGCGAGTTGAAAGTTCAGTTTTCTGAAGAGCCGTTTCGAGTGAGGAAAGGTCGGAACTCATGTCTTCTGCACTTTCATATACAAGGGTCGTTTTTTTCCTTCTCACGACTGCCTCCACGAGAAGTCTCCCCGTGACTTGAATCAGCCTCTCTCCCTCATCTTTCCCTTGAGCAGAAGCCCTCGGTCCGTCCGCAAGGAGTTCCGTGAGGCTCTTCACTTGAGTACTGGAAAAGGGAGCCTCGCAAAGTTCTTTCTCGAGAAAGGCGATGACAGACTCAACGGTATCGGTTTTTTGCATCGGGCTCTTTCTCTCCCTTTCAAGGGGTTTAGGGGGAGCCTCTTTTAGGGCAATATCTTTTATTTCAAGTTGCAGCGTAGACTTGCCAAGCCACTCATTTACTCCCAGGGTGAAGAGAAGATTGGCCTCTCTACTTTGTTCAAGTAGCGGGGAAAGTTCCCCCTTGCCAAACGCTAAGCAATTAAGGCTAACTCCTGAGACGGAGCCCTTAAACTTGAGGTGTTTAGCGTCAGCCCCCATGGTCTTTATATCGGAAAGTGCAGCGGCTTTTATGGCGAAGGTTGGGGTGGGGTTTCCTTGCCCGAAAGGGGCGAGACTCTGAAGTTGTTCCACTAAATCCAGTGAGATCTGTGAGGGGGTGACCTCCGCGTCAAACCTGACCTTGGGAACCAAATCCTCAGGCTTGAGAGTTTTCCTAACCACACTGTCGAGGGCTTTTCTGAGTGCATCAAGATTTTCTTCCTTGAAGGACATTCCAGCAGCCATAGTATGCCCGCCGAAAGTAAGCAGAAGGTCTTTACACTCTTCCAGCCCTTTTCTTATGTCGAAACCCTCTATTGACCTCGCGGAGCCGTGTGCGATTCCGTCTGAGATTGAGCAGAGTATCGTTGGTCTGTGGTACCTCTCGACAATTTTAGAAGCAACGACGCCCTTTACTCCTGTGTGCCACTTCTCATCCCCCAGGATTATAACAGCCCCGTCATACTCGCTTGGCGGGGGCAGTTTGGAGAGAGCCTCTTTGAGGATTTTCTCCTCAATTTCTTGCCTTTCCCTATTTTCTTTGTCGAGAAGGACTGCCGTAGCGTGGGAGAGTTCATCGTCATCCGAAAGGAACATTTCTACGGCTTCTCTGACATTCCGAAGCCGTCCAAGTGCGTTTATTCTTGGGGCAAGATAAAAGGCAACTTGCCCCGCGGTGATCTCCTTGTCCTTCAGACCTGCAACTTCAATCAACTGCTTAAAACCTCTTCTTACGAGGTTCTTATTGTTGAGTATCTCTAGACCCAGCCTGACGATGGTTCTGGTCTCCCCCTTTAAGGGGACGACGTCCGCTATAGACCCAAAGGCTACGATATCTAAGAATTCCCCAAGGTTTGAGGACACTCCATTCGACTTTAGTTGCTTCTGAATCCCCGCGGCAAGTTTGTAGGCTACCCCGACTCCAGCAAGATCTGGGCTTGGATAAGAGCAGTCCGCCCTTTTCGGGTTGACCACAGCGATTGCGTTGGGGAGGATGTCCTTAGGGGTGTGGTGGTCCGTTATGATCATCTTGAGCCCGATTTTGTTGGCATGTTCCACCTCGCTTACCGAGGTCGTTCCGCAGTCCACGGAGATTACAAGGTCTCCTCCGCCCTCTTTGATCTTTGTCAGAGCGTCCTTATTTAGGCCGTAACCGTCAAAGCGCGAAGGAATAAAGTACTCCGCGTTAACTCCAATCGCCCTAAAGAAAAGCATCAACATGGTGCACGATGTGACTCCGTCCACGTCATAGTCACCATAGATTGTTATCTTGCGTTTATCTGCAATGGCTCTCAAAATCTCCTGAACAGCCTTATCCATGTCTTTCAAGAGGAAGGGGTCGTGAAGGTCCTTCTCCGAGGGAAACATGAATTTCTCGGCTTTTTCCGCGGAGGTTATACCCCTATTGACCATGAGTTGCGAGAGTATAAGCGGGATGCCCATTTGGCGGCTTATTGACTCTGCAACATTTTCATCTTTCCTCGAGCATACCCACTTCTTTTTTAACATCTCGAACCCCCTCTATTGCCACATTGCTTATGCGTCCACGACACATCATGTGGGCTCTCTATGCCATTGTACCATAAAAATTGCAAAGAAACAACTGTCTTCATATGTGAGAGAGAGCGGAGCCTATAATTTGCAGAAGAAAAGAGAAAGTGATATAGTTTTCCTGTTGAAGGGGGTGCTTATATTTTGCAGTTTTTAAATGCCGGTTACGGCAACTTTGTCTCTGCGGAAAAGATAGTTTTCATAATGCATTTCAATTCTGCACCAATTAAAAGGCTCGTGAAAGAGGCTTCTAACCGAGGGCAGTTGGTAAACGCCGCTCAAGGGAGAAAGGTTAGATCTGTAGTTGTCATGGAAAACAATTCTGTCATTGTTTCCTCCTTGCACACCAAAACTCTCCTTGGGAGGATAACTGGAGGTCCTTCAGAAGACGAAGAGAAAGAGGCAGAAGAGGATACCGTAGACGAAGAGTTCTTCGCATAGAAAACAAGAGCACCCGTTAAAGGGTGCTCTTGTTTTCTATGCTTACTTTGAGCAAGATCAGGGCATAGAAGTCAACTGCGAATGTGTACACATTGTTGGGTTTGTTGTCTAGAGGAAGAAGTTCTTTTTGTGATTTTTCCTTGTAGTGGTTTTTCATGAAAAGCAGGTATTCAGGCCACTGTTCGTCTAGCCAAATAAGGATTTCTTCTTTTCCGTAGATCGATATAAACTTCGTAAGCCTCAGATAAGTTTTTGCGAACATCTGGTTAAAGGTTTTCTCGTCGCATTGAGACCGGTATGTCTCGTAAAGTTCGTTTTTAAATGTCTTCTCTACTTTACCGTAATAGAAAGGGAAGGATGCCCACTCTAGGAGAAGCCTGTTGTAAGTGTTTCGTATAATTTCCTTTTTTCTCGCGTTTAAGAATTTTTCCAAGGATCCGAGAACCGCATCAACCCGCTCTTGATCTGAAGAGAGGCGGCCCTGCAAAGCCCGTCTTCCTTCCAGTTCCTTCTTCTGTTTGTCAAATTCCTTTTCTATCTCTTTTTTAGACATTGAGGAGAGCGTTTCCAAAATCGGCAGCCATTCCGTAGGCGGGGGTTCCCAGCAAGCGTCACCTTTTACGGGTTTCCACGAAAGGAGCCTGTCTTCGCTTAAACTTTCCATGCGCGTTTCTATGAGTATGGGAAGGTTGCCCCTGATAATCTCCTGAGAAACAAGAGAGGTCTCCTCTGGATATTTCTCCTGAAATTCAAGAAGAGCCTTATTGGACTTAGAAAGTCTGAGGGTGCCCTTTTTCACACTCTCCGCTATTTGGGGAAATCTGACCTCCGTAAAGATCTTGTACCACCTTAAAATTTCTGTTTTCATATATTTTCGTTCGTCTCGGGTTAGCGGAACAAAATGGTCCCTCTCCCAGTTGTGTGGGAAATGGGTCAGCAGCAAGGGGTCTGACTTGGCGAAGATGTTGGCAATGGCTTTTTTTACGGCGAAGGGCTCGTCAATTAACCCACCCTTTCTCCGGGTCGGTTTCCTGAAGAGGCGAAGCAAACTCTCAAATATAGACACCTTTGCTTTTGTCTCTCGGAGCAATGACTTCAGCCCTTTTCGCTCGCCCAGGGCTTTTCGTCTAGAGACACTCCCTCCCTTCACACGGACACTATCAGCCCCTGGGCTCCTCCAGAGGCTCCCCGCATCGTCCCCGCCCCTTAAGGGGCGGCCTCAACAGACAAGACAAGCCATTTGCTCTGAGGCTTTGTTAGGAACATCAGAACTCTCTCCTGAGAGACAGTCTTTTCCCCGTCAAGATGCTTTGTAACGACGTAGTCTACTCTGGCAAAGGCCTCGCGAGAACCAACGAGGTCTATTTCTGTTCTTATGGAATTAGGGTTGAAATCGTACCTTAGACCTCTCTCTGCGGACAGTTTCCTTAGAGAGGGAATGACTTTTTTTTCAAGGTTGTCCCTATGAGCCCCTGACGTCAGGCTCGGAAGGATTTCAAAATTAAGCCCCATAGACGAGATAAGGTATGTTCTCACAAGCATCTCTATCGCCTGTCTTTCTGCACCCAGAGAGGCTCCCTCAACTACTTCCTCGGAGGCGGGAGCGGCGTCTCTGGCGTTAAATGGAGAAAACATGTACCCAAACCCAAAGGCTACCAAACCCGCAAGGAGCAGGAGCCCAGCAAAACTTTTCAAAATTACCACCCCTAGTTTCTTCTCAGTATCGTTAGGTCTTTAGGGACTGAAAACTCTCTCCCTTTCAGAACAAACGTCATTCTCACGCGAAGGGTTCTATCGCCCTCGAGGGAGAAAAAAATCTGGTCAAGATGTTCGATTAAAGAGATGCCCTCCCTGTAAAGGGTTCCTTCTCTAAACAGGTACTCGATCTGTTCGTTATCTTGGTTTAAGAGCGTCAAAGAAGAACTGGTTACGGAAATCTGGGCGCTACTCTGGACTTCAGAGACGAGAACCTCATACCCAACCTTAAGTTCATTCGCCATCGCCAATTCATGCATACCTCTGTTGCTGTGAGACCATGTTGTGTAAAAAAGGGTCATCAAGACTGTCGAAAGGAGACCTATAACGGCGATGCCTGCGATTACCTCCGCGAGAGCCTGCCCCTTTTCACTCACCTTACAGCCACCAACCTTTCAAGAACGGAAAAACCTGTCAGACGCCCTCCCGCAGCCTGAGGAACGGAGTGCGAGACTCTTACAGAGATTTCTTTAAGGAAAACCCCAGCATTGCTTACTTCAACTTCATAGACATACTCCCCTCCTTGTGGGGAACTCCATCTCCTGGAGTAAGGAGCCGATATCTGACGAGACATGACCCTCTGAACAGTGTCCTCCATTACAGATTCGGCTATCCTGTAGGCGGAGATTGTTCTCTGTATCCTCATGTTTGCATGTGTCGATACTACGATTGATGCCAGAAGCGTCAAGGCAATCATCTCTATGATGATGAGGGCTACAAGTATATCCGTATAGACGCGCCCGCTCTCTTTTCTGGGGCGAAAAGGTCTGTCTATCGTTTTCATAGAAGCCCCAGAAAAAGAGATATCGACGACCCAAAAAACCATGCTGTGAGAAACCCTATCGCAAGAAATGGACCGAAAACCACGGCAGGCTTGCCGTCGGTGATGGAGACACCCCACACTTTTTTAGAGGCAGGTATCTCATCGTCTTCCTCCCCCGAGACTCCCTCCAACCTCTCAACCTTGTCCTTGAACATGTAGAGGACGAAGTAACTGAAGAAGACGCTGAGAAGAGAGGCCATGAAGATCGCTATAAACCCGTAGAACCACCCTAAAGAGAGTCCTAAGAACAGAGCCCATTTAACGTCGCCCATTCCCATCCCTCCTTTAGAGACAACAAAAAGAGAGAGAAAGAGACCAAAATACAGGCCTCCTCCAAGTAGGGAGGAGAAAATATCTGGGTTTGGTGCGAGACCGATAACCCCCTCGTACTCTCTATTGTAGAGGGCGAAAACCATGCCCGCTACTATAGATGGATACGATATGCTGTTTGGTATTATAGATAAATCCCAGTCAATTTTCGCGATTACGACATTGACGGTTATAAAGAAAAACGTCTTGATTAAGATGTATGGGCTTGCTAATTCTTGGGGCTGGACAAAACGAAGATAACTGAGCAGGAAAAGAGCCCCCACCAAAAGTTCGATAAATGGATATTGAGGGGAAATACCTGCTTTGCAGTACCTACATTTCCCGCCCAAGAAAATAAAACTGAGAACGGGGACAAGATCCATCGGTCCTAGGGAATGTTGGCATGAAGGGCAGTGGCTTCTTCCGTGGGCGATGCTCTCTTTTCTTGGAATTCTATATATCCACACGTTGAGGAAACTACCCCAGCAGAGACCTATAAAAAAGACAAAAGACATTAAAAACAACTCCATACCTCTATAGCCGTCGCTCAGATTAACAGAAGGAGTTCAATCCTGCTGTTGCCAACACCTCTGTGCGACGACACCCCTCCCTTCTTAGATGCGTCTTTTCTCAATTCTTGTCTCGCGTCACAACAATCTCGCGGCGCAAGAATTGACCTACATTCCTCTTTGCATATTCCCCATCAACTCATACATGGGGGCAATGATCGCCAGGGCTATGAAACCCACCAGAACGCCGATGACGACCGTTATAACTGGCTCTATGAGGGCTGTCATGCCCCTTACGGCGGTGTTAACCTCTTCCTCGTAGAAGTCCGCTATTTTAGACAAAATGCGCTCCAGATCTCCAGTTTCTTCGCCGATGGAGAGCATCTGGGTGACCAGGAAGGGGAAAACCTTCGTCTTCTCCAGGGGAGCAGAAATGCCTTCGCCTCTTTCCAGGTTGGTTATAGCGGCCTCTACAGCCTCTTGAATCACAACGTTTCCCGAGGCCTTTCCCACAATGGTGAGAGATTGGACGAGCGGGACCCCGCTTCGCTGTAAAGTTTCCAGGGTGCGGCAGAATCTTGCGACAGCCGCCTTTGTCACAATATCTCCCACAATGGGCAAGTTTAGTTTTATCCTGTCAAAAAGCCTCTTGCCTGAAGTAGTTTTTCCGTAAAACTTTACAAAGAGAACGAGAGCGACGAGCGAAATGGGGATAGCCCACCAGTACTCTTGAAGAAGTTGTGAGAGTGATATCAGAACTCTTGTCGGAAGGGGTAGGGCAACACCCATCCCATCAAAGAGGGGAATGAACCTGGGGATAACAAGAAGAAGCATGAGAAAAACAACGGCGACAGCAACTACGGATACAACTGCTGGATATATGAAAGCGGATTTCACTTTAGCACGTATGGATTTGTCGTTTTCAAGGTAGGTTGCCAGCCTGTTCAGGACTTCAGGAAGGGCGCCGCTCATCTCTCCTGCTGCAACCATGTCTGTGTATATTGAAGGGAATACAGAGTTGTGTTTTTCAAGCGCCGCTGACAGGGAAACTCCAGCCTCTATGTCTGAGGTAACCCCCCTTAGCACCTTTGCAAAGGAGGGGTTTTTCGCGTTTCTGGCGAGGAGAAAAAGGGCCCTACTGATGGCGACCCCTGAGTCAATCAAGGTTGCAAATTGGCGACTAAACAGCGTAACCTCATTTAAGGCGATTCGTCTTTCTCGAAGAGCAGAAAATGTCCCGCTCTCGCGCTTCTTTTCAGAGGCCCTAATTGTGATAACAAAGAGGTCGCTGTTTCTCAGTGTTTTCCGGGCTTCTCTTTCATTCTGTGCGGTTATCTCTCCCTGCGTTTTCTTCAGGGAAAAGTCAGATGCCGTGTATTTGTAGTGAGGCAAAGTTCTTCCGCCCACATCAAAGCGGGGACGTCTTTTGGGCGGCAAGACCTTTCTGCCTCACCATCTAAGCCGTCCATGGGGCGGATCCTCCTTTCCTTTTTGAATAACCCTCCCCTTGCTTTAAGGGGGGGAGGGTGAGCCTGCAGATGGCTGTGTCTCTCCGCTTTCGCGAAATTCTAGGCTGCCCACTGTGAGAGACAGCCTTCTTCTGTATACTTCATAATAGCACGTAGGTGAAGACGGGGCAATTTTTTCCCACGTCTTCACCTTGCCAGGTAAAAAGAGGACAATTTTACCCACATCTTAACCTCGCTTGGAAGAGTGAGGTTCTTTTCTGCTAAAAACAGACATTCCCCATCATCTGCTTTAAGATATCCGGCTTGCTTGAGGCGGACAGTGCTGCGTCAGCAGTTATCATGCCCCCCTTGTAAAGGCGGTAAAGAGACTGCTCAAGTGTCTGCATGCCGTGTTTGGCGCTCATCTGCATGATGTCGTTCAGTGTGTTCGTTTTATTGTTTCTAACCCCAGATCTGGCCGCAGAGGTCATTATAAGGATCTCTGTTGCACAGATTCGCCCTCCGTGAAGGCAGGGGAGAAGGGTTTGGGTTACTATGGCCTCTAGCACGTTTGACAGTTGGAAGCGGATTTGCTCCTGCTGATCCGACGGGAAAACGTCTATTATCCGGTCCACTGTCTGAGCAGCATTGGTTGTGTGGAGGGTTGCAAACACAAGGTGACCTGTCTCCGCCAAGGTGACAGCGGTGGATATCGTCTCAAGATCCCTCATTTCACCAAGAAGGATAACGTCGGGGTCCTCTCTTAAGACGGACCTCAAGGCCCTTTTAAAGGTCAGGGAATCCTGTCCTATTTCTCTTTGATTGACAATGCTCATTTTGGACTGATGAACGTATTCAATGGGGTCCTCAAGTGTTATTATATGGACGTCTTTGTTGGTGTTTATAAGGTCAATCATCGAGGTCAAGGTTGTTGATTTCCCAGATCCAGTGGGTCCTGTGACAAGAACGAGACCTCTTGGCAAGAGGGTGAAGGACTTCAGGACCTCTGGCATATTCAACTCTTCAAGGGTCTTTATTTTGTTTGGTATCAGTCTGAAAACAGCACTGCGAGTTCCTTTCTGGGTGAAAACATTGGCCCGGAATCTCTCTCCGCTTTCTATCACATGGGAGAAGTCCGCTTCCATGTTCTCCTCGAAGAGGCGTCTTATCTTGTCTGGCATGACCTGTTCTGTTAGCCGGATCGTTTGAGGCGGGGTGAGGATGTCTGCTCCCTGAGAGGAGAGCCGCCCGTTAACACGGAACACAGGTGGCTTCCCTACAGAAAGGTGGACGTCTGAGGCTTCTTTTTTTACAGCCTCTAGCAAGATGTCGTCCATGTTCACCTTTTCAAGTTCAAACAAATTCGCAACCATTACTAAAACTCTCCTTTCCCCTAAAACTACTTGACGAAAACTACTCGCCTAACTTCGCTAAGAGTTGTCACTCCAAGCAGAACTTTCTCTACGCCACGTGTTTCCATCGTCTTCATCCCGCGAAGAACGGCATTTTCCTTTATTGTGTTAGTGCTTACCCTTTGCATTGTTAGAGCCTTTATTTCATCGCTCATTTCAAGCATTTCAAATATTCCTTCTCGCCCCTTGAAGCCCGTGTTTCCACATTTCCTGCAACCAGCACCTCTGTACAGTTTCTTTATTTCGGTTCCTTTTACCGCGGGAGATATCGACTCCATGAGGTATAATTCCTCCAAGGAGGGGGGGTAACTTTCCTTGCAATGTGGGCAAATCTTGCGAACGAGCCTTTGCGCTATTACTGCAAGGAGCGCTGAAGGCACTTTAAAGGGTTCTACCCCCATGTCGATGAGTCTGGTGATTGCACCAGCAGCGTCGTTGGTGTGTAGAGTTGATAAAACAAGGTGCCCAGTAAGGGCCGCCTGCATCGCCATTTCAGCCGTGTCGTGGTCTCTTATTTCTCCCACCATGATTGTGTCTGGATCTTGCCGCAAGATGGTCTTAAGACCCGTTGTGAAGGTCATCCCAGCCTTTGTGTCTACCGCTGTCTGGATGACGCCGAATATCTGTCTCTCTATGGGATCTTCGATTGTGATTATGTTTTTGTAAGGAGAGTTGAGGTAATTGAGCAACCCATAAAGAGTTGTCGATTTTCCAGAGCCAGTAGGTCCCGTAGCAAGTATCAGACCATAAGGGTTCTCCGCCATCTTTTTTAAAAATTTTTCTTCCTCATTTTCAAACCCCAAAGAGGATAGGGAGGATATCGCCACGCTTTTATTAGAGAGACGCATTACAATCTTCTCGCCAAATTGAGTAGGCATCGTGGAAACACGAAAGTCTATCGACATGTCTCCAGCCTTCACTTTGAAGCGTCCATCTTGAGGGCGTCTGTGCTCGGCAATGTTAAGCCTTGAGAGAATCTTTATGCGGGAGACGATCGGCAAAGCGTACTGTTTTTCTATTCTATTTATTTTTTCCACCAGCATGCCGTCAACACGCATTCTTACGCGGACGTGGTTTTCCATCGGCTCAATGTGGATATCGCTTGCTTCAGAAGCAACGGCGTCGCTTAAGATGGAGTTTGTTATCCTTACAACGAACGGCTCGTCGGCGGAGTTAGAGGAGAAAACTTCAATGTTATCCTCACCCGAATCCTCCACGTCTACACTCAGGCTCCGCATTTCCTCTACAAGGCTGTTCATGTCTGAGCCTGCGGGGTTTGCAATGAGGACCCCCCTAATTTGAGTGGCTAGGGCAAAAACAGGGGTAATGGAGAGTTTGGTCAAAGCCCTTGCCTCGTCTGTGACGGTCAGGTTGTAGGGGTCTGCCAGTGCTAAGATTAGTTTCCTCCCATCCCTGTCTATGGAGAGAGGCAACGCCATGTTTTTCTCCATGAATTCTCGAGGGAGCAGGGAGAAAGCCTCCTGATCTACCTGAAAATCTTCAAGGTCTACGACTTGGCAGACCATCACTTTTTCGGCACTTCGGAGGAGCCATTGAGGGGTAAGGATCCCCCGGCTTGCAACGACTTCGTGGAAAGGGGTGTTTAGACGAGAAGCCTCTTTGGCTAATTCGGAAGCGTCGTTCAGAGAAAGGTCCCCTGAAGTTTGAAGGTATAATTTAAGCCACTTATCAAACGACTTGTACGCTTTTTGAAAAATCTCTGCCTGATTCATGGTCACTCAATACCTCCAAAAACGCACTCTTTCAATCCCAGGGCCCTTTTCATCGGAGACCCTCCTTTCTAATCATTTTCTTGTAGGAAAACTAGGGAACCCTTGGACTTTCCTTTATTATGTACCTTCTATGATCCCTTTCAAGAGTTACAGTTCTGTCCACCAGATTGTATTCTCTTACGAAAAAAATCCCGCCAAGGTAATCTCCTTCGCGAATATTTGTAAAAACGCTGCCAGAGGCGTGGAATTCTCCGACGACAAAGTTGTCGGCGGTTACACTTATCCTACGAAGAGAGATTGTCTCCGCTGTCATCCCAGCAAAGAGACCGGTGTTATGAGTTCTTATTTCTCTCGGAGCGAGTACTGGAGAACCCAAGATGAGTGCTTTCTCCACAGAGTTCTCTTCAAGTGCCTTTCTGAATTCATTCGCCGAACTCGAGGCTTCCCTCCCGCTTGCGATGGCTTCTTCCCATGTTCTGAACTCAAGCAGTGTTGCGGGTGGAGATATTTTTCCGCTGACTGGTATTCTCGTGAGTTTATCTTGTTCTCTTTGAGGGAGACCCCCCACTGGGAAGAATTCTGTCGATTTGGATGTTGACACATATAGGATGTAGAGCCCAAGAGAATCCGCTCCCCCCCCTATCGCTACGGGTCTCATTGGGTCAACTCTTCCAACGCTTACGCGCGGCTCTAGGATTTTCCAGTCCTGATCCTGTTCAGCCTTTAGCCTTTCAACTTCGCTTAACAGAGCCTCGTCCAGAGGCTTTGGTGGGGCGACTTGAGGCAGGGTTGGCAATTCCACAACGAGGTCTTCAGGACGCCCTCTATTGACGATGTTCTCGAAAAATTCGCTCAGCCTTTCGGTGATGGACGGCGACTCCTCAGCCGGTACCTCCCCTGTCGGGGGTTCTTCTGGAGTTCTCGCCAATTGAGAGAAACCAACGGCGATAATCGCGACAACTAGGAAGATAACGAAAATTGGGCGTGGCATCTTTGGGTTTGCGGGTTTCGAGATTATCCTTGAAAGAAGTTGCTGGATTTTTTCCTTCACTTTTTACTCACCTCCATGCTGTGGAAGGACGATGGTGAACTCAGCCTGCACAGGGAACCTTACCTCAGCCAAAGCACTTGTCGTTGGTGGCGTTTGCAAGGGGGGGGCTGAAGGGTCCTCCTGCGGCTGTCCCTGTGGTTGCGGGCTCGGAGTTGCGAGGGATAGGGAGAAGCCCTGGATGGACGTGGATTGGGCGGTGTGCTGCAGTTGAAAGAGGAACATCATAAGAGCCCTGTATTCCCCTGAAATCCTTACGGACAGCCTGTCTTCTGAAGGACGAGACAGGTGGATGATGTGCACCCTCGTTTCTCTCGCGAGAGACTCGACGGCACTTGCCGCCATAAGGGCGTTCGTTTCTTCAGGGGCTATAAGACTCAACTCATCCAACTTCTCGCGATAGAGCGGTTCGTAGTCTGTGTGGGCAGGTATTTCTCTGAGGGCTGCGCCAGCCGTTCTTATCCACTCCTCGATTACAGCGACTTGAGAAGCCCTCTCTTCATATGCCTCCATCTTAGGAGTGTAGTACATGGTGAAAAACCCTGCTGCAAGAAGAAGAGACACTATAGCAAGGACAAGGTTTGCGTCCCTTTTCGTAAGTCTCATCTCTACCCTCCCTCGTTCCTGTTAACTTTGGCTGTTACAGTGAATGTTACCACCGAGAGAGGGCTTCCCTCAAGGTGTGACGGCGTGAACTCAAATGACAGAACCTGGACGTCCAGAAAAACGTTTCGAGCATCCATCTGCTCTTTCATCTTGACGACACTCGCAAAGGTTGTGGTCGTTCCTTCTATAGTTATCATTTGCTCTGACGTCTCTTTGATGGATCGTATAGTTGTTTCCGCTGGAGTGGCGGCACTTATCTCGTCCAGGAGAAGCGCCCATGGGAGTCCTCTGTCGAGTTCCTGACTCAAAGCCCCCACCCTCTCGCGGAGGGCTGTGTACGCCATTTGAGGGTGTGTTCCGGTTGGGAACCTACCTGCAAGTGTTACGGCCTCTCCCTGGAGTCTTTCTATGTCGGAGCCGAGTGCTTGGAGCCTTGCGTCCATGGTTCTGTTTACAAGGAAAGTAGAGAGAATCACCACAGCAAGGAGAGCCAGACCATACGTTGGATTGTCAAACTTGATAACTCTTTTCCTTTTCCTCATGTTCTTAGGCAGAATATCTATGTCATGCATTGAGGCTTGCCTCCTTCATCGCGAGTCCAACTGCAACGGCAATTGAAGGCCAGACATCGCTTAACTCCTCCTGCTGTTCACTGGAAAGGATCAGGTGTGTACCTGGCTTGGCGTTTTCGCATGGAATTCCAAGCGAGGAGGAAACTTTTGCTCTCAGACCCTTCAAGCGAGCCCCGCCCCCAAGGAGAATTACTCTCCCAACCTTTTTGTCTTGCATTTCTTCATAAAATTCAACAGTATTCTTCAGTTCCTCTACCACTTGTCCTACTGACTCCGAGATTGCCTTTGAAATACCGCGGACCTCCACAGGAAGAGTTGCCTCTTCGGTGAAGGCGACCCCATTTCTGTGTAGAGCCTCCTCCGCTTCTTTCAGACCGCCCCCCAAGAATTCCGCCGCTTTAGAGATCCACTCCCCACCGCCAAGAGGTATCGTTCTCAGATAGTCAAAGGAGTTCGTCCTTGCCACGAAAAACCGGCTCTGAATGTCTCCTATGTCAACAAGGACGGTGGCGTCCTTAGGTGAATGGGTCCTGCCCTCCCTGAAGAGGGCCCGCATGCTCGAGAAGATATCTATCTCTGCGTATGACGGGCGGAGCCCTACGGCTTTTAGCACGCTAAAGACCCTATCTGCGCACTCTTTGTGTGCAGCGGCAAAAAGAATTTCGGCAGTTTCTTTGCCCTCGAGAGCCACAGTCTTCGTTGTTGTGAAGTTGCCGTAAAGACTCTCTAGACGATGTCCTGTCTCGTCCTCCACCTGCATCGCTATCACTTTCAGGATTTCCTTCGTGCTAAGCCGCGGGACCTCCATCTTGGTGACAAGACCAGCCCCGTCGTTCAGTGAAAACGATATGGCGGCTCCTCTATGTTTCATGTCGTGCTCTATCAGAAGGCTCTTAATTATGCTCGCAAGTTCTTCTGGATACTCAATCACCCCATCTTTTATTATCTGGGAGGGTGTTCTTTGAACCACGTATTTATCCAAGGTGAGAGCCCCAGCCCTGTGGTTTAGTCCCACAATTTTGATGAAGCGCCTGCCAATATCTATCCCAAGGGCCTTTTCGCTAGATCTAAACATTTTTATCGTACTCTCCTTTCTTTTCTCCAGTTGGAGAGTGTGTATGTGGGTTGCCCAAGGCTGTCTCTAAATACATCCGCTTGCACCCGAACTAAGGAGGAGGAGCCTCTAAGGGTTCCTTCCGAGAGGATGTCCAAAGAACGCCTTATCAGTTCGTGGTAATCCGTGATCCCATCTCCGTTTATATCCACGGGCACGGTTACGCGAGACGTCTCTGTTATACATACGGAATAGCGGGCTCCTCCTACAAGACCACTCGAAGAAGAGCCTCTTCCTTCATTGCAAGGGGTGAACAACTGTGTGTTTATACGTTCAAACTCCATGTTTTGTAAAAACTGACTTAAGGAACGTTCAACCCCAGACTCGGCGGTGTAGAAGGCTTGAAAGGAGTTTCTGTAGACATCTATTGTCAGGAGATTTGTTTGCGTGCTTACAGCATACGCATACACAATAAGAAGGAGCCCAGACAATATAGCGATAGAGGCTATTCCTACGTACCCACGTTGTCCAGACTTCATTCCTAGCGCCCTTCTTTCACACTTCGCAAATGGCTCTTTGCCTTCAGTAGTTGGGTGTCGATTCCTCTAATCATGTCTTCTGGGGTGATCATGATTTCCATGTCAGGAGTGATGCCGTACTCGTGAATATTTCTTCCCGAGGGGGTTAGATATCTCGAGACGGTGACAATCATCGCCGAAGATTCGTCTATTTGGAAGGAGTTCTGGATAAGCCCTTTTCCGAACGTTGTTTCTCCCACAAGCGTCGCCCTCAGGTTGTCTTGAAGAGCCCCCGCAAGAACCTCTGACGCACTGGCGGTTCCACTGTCTACCAAAACAACTACTGGAATCGCGATCAAGAGACTTTCACGCTGCGTCTCTTGCGTTAAGGTGAAATTCCTTGAGTTTATAGATAGGACTGGGGCTCCAGGAGGCATGAATCGCCCAGCCAAAGAAACGGCGACGTCTAGCACCCCTCCATTGTTTCCCCTTAGATCAAGGATTAAGGCTGTGATCCTCTTTCCCTCGAGTTCTTTAAAAGCCCTGTCAAATTGGCTCAGTGTAGTGTTGGAAAAATTCGATATTCTTATGATTCCTAAATTGCCATCAATAACCTCGTGAGAGACGGAGGGAATTTCAACGACTTTTCTCTCTACGCGGACAATAATGGGCTCGGCAACCCCATCTCTCTTGACCGTGACAGAGACACTGCTCCCAATCTCGCCCCTAATGAGAGCCACAGCGTCTTCGGCGGGGATACCGCTTATGGGTGCTCCATCAACCGCGATTATCTTGTCGTTTGGAAGAAGCCCCGCAGCCTGAGCCCCCAGCCCTGGCCTTGTCTCTTGGATTATGAGCCCGCTATCCGTGTCCTTCGTGTTGATTGTGACCCCGATTCCACCGAACTGCCCTTCCCTTTCCTGCACAGACCTTTGGAACTCTCGATTCGTAATAAACCTGGTGTAAGGATCTCCTGCCGCATTCACCATCCCAGTTACAGCCCCGTCAAAAAGTTGTTCTGGGGGGAGTTTGTCGGCAAAAAGGAAATTTTCTCTTAAAATCCTCTCTACGACAGAGAGTCTCTGGACAGCCCCCTTTTCTTGACCTCTACGTAAAATATCCCTCTCATAGAACCTGTACCCGAGAGAAAAAGAGTTTACTGCGAGAATAAGGAGCACAGCCACGAGACCGACTGAATTTCCGACCTCTTTAATCTGGGCTCTTCTCAGCCCCTTTAACTTAGTGTCCATTTGTTTTCTCACCGCCTGAGATAGGAACGTGAGGGATTTTTCGCTGAAATACGGCCCTAAGTTTAAGGACAGCATACCATTGAAAGAGCCCCTTGTCTGGCAGTGATGCCCCCTCTCATTTTTCTTTAACGCACCCAGGTATCTCCTCAAGGGTGCTTAGCCTCTTCAAGGTCTAACTTGCTCATAGGCAGAGCGTTTTGAAGAAACCACATACTGTGGAATGTACGCCACACAAGGGTTTATCCCCTTTTTCTAGGAACGTTGACGAAGAGAAAAGCACAGAAACTTTACGCCTACGTCTTCCATAGTAACACGAGGAATATTTTTTGGGAAATTTTTAGCGGTTTAAGGCGTAACAAGAAACTCTAGATAGTTATTGCACAACAAAAAAAGAGACCTCACTTGAGGTCTCTTTTCGCCCTGTTTGCCATGGGTGTTCTTATTGTAGAGATAATTTCATCCCAAGGTATGCCCTTGAACAATCGCCTGGTTGCCTGGTACAGCGAGCCGTATTTTTTGCTTACGATTCCAGCGGAGACAGGTTCCCCTGCCCTGAGTAGAACCCTCAGGGCACAGATAACGCTTTCTTCTGTCCACTCCCGCTGCTTTCTGTGTTTTGAATACTCTATCCCAGACGAGGCGACAGCCTCTTTCCATGAGCCGAATATCCTGCAGGCGGCTTGAAAGAGAGGGGTGTTGTCTTTCTGCACCGCAGAGGAAGAGAGATCTGCGTTTTGTCTGGACATCCCGATAATTTCTTTTATCACTGTCTCCTTGGTCCAGCGAACCCCCTTAATTCCATCGTAGTCAAAGCCTGCGTGGTTTACAGCGTCCCCCCAAGAGGAAAAATATCTTTGAGACGCACTGTGAAGTTTTGTGTGGTTTTTCTGTACGAAAGTGGAGGATAAGGGGATGCCTTGACTTGCAAGCAATTGAATTTCCCTCACGATTTTCTCGCGGCTCCATCTCACTTCTTTTGCTGAGGTGGAGACCTCCTCGGAAGGACCCTCTTCGCCTGGAACGCGGGGTTCTTCGCTGAAGGTGTGGTTACTCATAGATGTCCTCCCGTCATTTAAGGTGAATCGTAAGAATCCATCGGTCCGACTCTGCACGGCTATGCATATTGGAGACGCATCTCAAGAGGAAATGCTTTAAGGTACCCTGTCCGTTTTTTGCGGAGATGTTTGCGAGGAAGCAGGGCACAAAGCCCCACACCCTATTCACAGAAATCACGGTGAAGAGATCCTCTCCGTAGTAAAAACTTTCCCCTAGAACCTTAAGACTGTTTGGTTCCTCACATTCGAGGGTGAACAGAATGTCTTCTTTTCGTTTCATTTCGGGCTCAGCCACTTTCTAGCCTCCTCCCCCCTATAGACCCACTAAAAGCCTTGGCTTGGATCCGCCTCGCTCTCTATGAATACCGAGGGACGCTTTTACCTTGCCCCTCGGCATTGCTTGGGCCAAGTTAGTCGACCACGGTCGTATTACAGGAAGTCTTTACAGACTTGCCTCTATGATACCGTACTTACCGTCTTTTCTTATGTAGACGGTGGAAATGAGACCGCTTGAAGCGTCCATGTACATGAAGAAGGAATGTCCCAACTGAAGCATTCTCAGGATAGCCTCGTCTATGGACATCGGCTTCATTACGAAAGTCTTCGTTTTAACAACTTCATGTTCATTTGAACGCTCTGTCGCCGCAGGGGTGCTTGGTTCGAGTTCATCTCGGTAGTTCTTTGGTCTCAATCTTCGCTCTTTTCTTTTAACTGCCTGCCGGTAAACTCCGTCTGCGACAGCGTTTATTGCATCATACATGTCGTCCGCCTCGGCGGAGTTCTTGTAGATGCGGGAGTTTCGCTGCCCCCTCAAGACGGTTAGGACCTCAACAAGATGACGATTTCCAGATCCTTTTTCCACGGTCAACTTCACTTCTATTCTCTCAACGGTTTCTGAGAAATCTTCAAGTCTTTCAGACAGTTTCTCGTGGATATAGTTAGAGAGAGCCTTTGTTACAGGGATGTTTCCTCTTGTGCTGATTTTCATAATGCAACCTCCTTCACAATGCTGCCGCCTGTTAATAGAGTTCTGTTTGCGGCAGTTCGATAACCTCTATTTGAGGGCTTTTGACAATTCTCATGATTTCCTCTATTATCGCGAGTTCAGGACAGTCGAAGTACCACTCTCCGTGAACTGAGAAGTTTTCCTCGGTAGACACCCTGTAGACAACCCTGTGCGGAGCGTCGAATATCTTGTCCCAGGTGTCGAAAATGTCTTTATCATAGTCTTTAAAACTGAGGACGAGGTTGTTTGAGTATATGTGCATTCTGAAAGGAACGGTTTTTTCCTGGAAAAACACGTGCCCTGATTGCATCCCTGAAAGCGGATTCACATTGACCTTTATGTCCATGCCAAATTCCAGAGCCTTTTCCTGGATTTGAAACCAGGCTGGTATGCTAAATGGAATAATCATGTCTTCATTACCTCACAGTCTAAGGGCTCCAGGCGTTCATGCTGAACCGCCCCAACCTGCTGCGGATCCCTCTTCCAGAGATTGCGGCGAATACAGGAGACCGTCAAGGGTTTAGTTTCCTCCCGCTGGAGGTTGTTGCGGAGCGGGCTGTTGCGGGGCTGGTTGTTGCGGGGCTGGTTGTTGCGGAGCGGGCTGTTGCGGGGCTGTTGCCTCAGGAACCACAACCCACATGCCAATCAACTCGCCCTCCCTGTTGTGGGCACGAATCACCGTTCCCACGCCGTCTCTCTCACCCACGAGGATTAGAACTGGCTCGCTGGTGACGGGATCGAGGTGAATGTCCATGCGGATCGGGCGGATATCCACAGGCCATTTAAGCGGAACTGGGGTCCCATCAAAGGGCGTCCTATTTTGGAGTAAGCCCAGGTTTATTGGGGGGGTCTGGTCTTCGCCTCTCAGGAAGGGGAACCCCCCCTGGGAAGAAAGATGCACCGTTCCTAGTGCCAACACAACGAGACCGATAACTACCGCCACACCTATTATAATCTTGGTGAGAAGAGTCTTTCCTCTCGGCGGGTCGTCGTACATGCTCGCAGGTGCGCGGTAGTTTTGGTTTTTTTGCTCTGTCGCTCGAGGTGTTGACGTCCAGTTTGTCGTGCCCGTGGATGGTTCGGACCCGAAGTTTGGACGAGGTTCAGTGAAATAAGTTTGTGGCCCTGCTCCAGAACTGTCCCCATCTCTTTGAGGGGGGGCGGCTTGAGAAGGACCTGAACTTCGTGTCGGACGGAGACGTTGATCGCTCATTTTGGCTTGACCTCCTTAACTTCCTACTGTTTCATTCTTGGGGCTTTGCGGGGAACTTGCTGATCTGCCTCTGGTTCGTTCTTTTTGACAGGGACCTCACGCCTAGACGAGTCTTCTTGAGGGGCTGAGATCTCCTGCTTCGATGAGGCTCTGTTGTAGTCGATGTACCTTATGTTTGCCAGAGGGATTAGAAACTCTCTATTCCAAGAGTCCCCTCCGACGCCCTTATTAACTCTGTAACTGCAGTCCACCATTACCTCGTTGTATATCCTAATGGTGGAAACTCTGTCGCACTCAATTTCGAGATCGCCGCCTTCGTCAGGCGAAGAACTGTTTCCCTCCATAACCACAGAGCACTTTCTGTTAGGACCCTCAAACAAAGGGACCCCCTCTGTTTTGTCAACGTTCAACTGCATCAGCCGAATTCGAGCAATGGGAACGGTGTACATAACGTTGCCGTAAGCGTCGAACATGTCGAATACTTCGTGATTGTGTATCCTTGTTTCTTGGGCGGAATGTGCTACAAGTTCGTAGTCGCCCTTCCTGTCTCCCTTGACGTGGATTTTTACAGGCATATCTCTATCTCCCTCCGTTTTAGCCGCCCCACATTCCTCTTAGTGAATGCCCCTAAGATTTTTTTGTGGCGGTATTCATATCACCATGTTTATCATTATACACTTAACTCAAATGATTCGTCAACTTCGCACGACCAGCCTGTATCTCTTCCCACGAAAAACCCGCCTAAGCGGCGGGTTACCTTCTTATCTGCATGCTTTTCAGCACGTTTTGAAAGGAATCGAAGTCGTCTTCAAAGTCCTGCATCCAACTGGTGAAAGTTATTACAAACATGCTCTGCCCGTCTGCTATATAAACTTGATACTGCTTAATCCTTCTCCATTCTTCTGGGTGAGGGGAGAGTGACGACTCTGTATCTGGAACCCACATGTATACTCTTGCGGGGGCCTCTCTCCCACTGACAGTGACTTCTTTTTCCCTCACCTTTTGAAAGAAAGGGAAAATTTCCTTCATTCTGTCTTCCGTTTCTCTTATATAGTCTTTCGCTGTGAGAGACAGAGGCGTCCTCTCTACCACAACCCTCATGTTTTTGAGAAAACCAGGCTTTGTGTTGTCGGCAAGCATAACAAGGTTCGAGACATTTTGGGTTTGTGGGCTTTCTCTAAACTGAGGCACCTCAACCCAATGGCTCGGATACTTAAACGACAATCCGTAATCCGCATTCTCGTGGACACTATATGAGGTATCCCTCTCTCCGACAATTTCAGGGACCACAGGCGGTCTCAAGTTGGGGGGGAGAACCCTCCTCCTTTCAAGGAGTTCAAGAGCCTTAAGAACAGCAATCTCTTCGGGTGATTTTTCAGGAGGGACTTCTTGTGTTAAAAAACGCTGCGAGAGAACTATCGTTGTCCCGATTGTTGCACCTGTCAGCACCGCCAGAAGAAGAATCCCGACTATCGCGAAAAGAATCTTGCGGTTCTTTTTAAAGACGGAGGAGTCAAGGCTCTTGCGCGCGACAACTTCTTCAGGGAGGGTCTCCGCCGCGGCGTCTTCCGGCTCGTCACATTTTTCCGCCTCAGGAGTGCCCGAGCCCTGCTCAAGGTTCTCCTCTATGTTGTAGAGATCTGGGGAGGAGAGATTTGCTTCCGAAGCCTTATCCTCAAGAATATCCCAACCCACATTTCTCTTCTCACTTTTTCCTTCACTACTCAGAAAAGACACCTTCCTTTCTTGTTTGAGAGGATGGAATCCTCTCTTTGGCACGGTAAGTTCACTCTGGGGAAGAGGTTATAATGAAATCTTCCTCTGTTTTGAACATTTTATGCCTTTCAAATGAGTGCTTAGACACATACTTGGCCTGGTCAAAAAAGTCGACAACGATAGCCTCTTTCTTTACGCTGAAAACGCGAACATCCCTCTGTAGCATTTCAAGTGCTCTGTGAGGAAGAGAACCCTTTCCGACGGCATAGACTTTGTCGAGAGAGGACGTATCAGGAAGTTTTTCAACGCTAGAGGCGTTAACTATGAAAGTTAAGATCTTCCCAGGGGTGTTCGCTTCTAAGAGAGACTCCAACTCCCCACATTTATCGCCGAGCAGAAGTTTACAGTCCACCCCTTCGGCTTTAAGAGAGTCCTTAACCTGCTTACCTGTTTTTGTGTCTTCAACTAGGATTAGAGAGTGGGTGGCGGCTCCCTTGAAGATTTCGGGGGAGACATTTCCCCACTCCTTAAGAATAGAGACATTTAAAGGGGTGTTCGGCAACCCCACCCCCTCAAAAGAACCGCTTGGGAGAAGGAGGATTGCGTCCAGTCCTTTCACCGCCTGAAGTTGCTCGTTAGGAATGTTGCAGCGGGCTGAGACGACAATGGGGTTTTCTTTGAAAAGGTTTGGCTGGAGGAGGGTGGCTTCCTCTTTCTTCAAGGTCTCAATCTTAAGGGTCGAGCATCCGTCCCTCTCCCAAGCCAGGAATTTCGAGACACCGTAGACATGCGTAGGGTCTTCAACGAGGACGAGGCAACTGGCGTTTTTTTCTCTCAACTCAATAAGCGTGTTATACACTTCCTCTAAGCGTTCCTTTTCCCGAAACACGCGAAGGGCTCTCCCCACTCTCTGAAGCGACTTACAGGGAGATTTCCCGCCGCCAGCAAGAATGACAGCGTCTAGAGACGGAATGTCGAGCCCCTCATCTGCGATTGTGGAGGCGATAAGTATGAGACTTTTCTTCGTTTTCAACTTGAACACCTCGTTCTCCCGCTTGCTCGAGTTGTCCTCTCCAAAAACGAATGACACATTCAAGTCTTCTTTTTTGAACAACTCCTGAAGTATTTTGCCGTGGGAGACCTGTTGAACAAGGATTAGCACACTCTTGTTTTTGCTCCTCAGTTTCATCGCACTGTTTATGACAAGCCTGTTGCGGTGTGCACTTTCCACTATCTCAGATTTATATATTTCAGGATATTTTCTTCCATCTTTGTGGATATTGGTGCCGACTCGAAAAAAGTGAATCTTAGGCTGAGTTAAATACCCTTTCTTGATGAGAAAAGAGGCATCCACCTTATCTATGATGGGACCCAGCGCCGCTTCAATCATAAGGTCTTTCTTGTCTGAGCGGTAAGGAGTTGCTGAAAGCCCAAACTTGTAGTACGCGGGGCAGCGGTTAGCAATCGTGTAGAAGGAGTCTGCCGCTACAAACTGGCACTCATCAAAGAAAATTATTTCAGAGCGATCCAGCATCCCGATGATTGCTTGCTCTTTACCCTCGATGTTGGTGTTGTCTTCGCTTTCACCGGACTCTTCTTCGTCGATGCTTGGGGTGTACTTTTCCCCGAGAGCCTTTATGGTTGTCTGAATCATGGCCACCGTAACGCTCCGAATATCGACGATACCATCGCCAACCTGCCCGATTTCCGCAGAGAGAACTTTCTCCAATTCTTTCTTCGCTTGATTCAGCAGAAACTTTGTGTGGACAAAAAAAACAGTGTTAAGCCCGTATTCGGAAGTTATGGCACTTGCTATTTTTGTTTTGCCAGCACCCGTCGCCAACTGCAAAATGCCTCGACCGGAATCAAGGGCGGCTTTAACGGTTCTCTCCTGGTAGTCTCTTAAGGAAACGTTCTTCGAGAAAGAGTGCCTTTTCTCTGGACGAACTCTTTCATCTACAAAATCGTAGCAAACCTTTGCCTCATCAAGGACGTCTTTCACGCGCTTAAACAGACCGAACGGGAAAAGCCCCGAGGGTCTGTCAAAAAGAGCGACCCTTCCATCCCACGTGCCGTTTCTAAACGAAGGGGTGTGGGCGGCATTTGGGTCAGGGAAGGACGTTGCGAGATGAATGTCGAGGAAGGGCAAGTCTCTCCCAGTAAGGCGGCACCCTTCGTTTTTAATAACAAGTTTGTTTGTGGCGAGAGAAGCCTCCCACTTTAGAGACATCTCTTCAACGCGGGGCTGCTTTGCGTGAAACAGCCCCCTAATCTTGGGCCATTCGGAAATGTGGATGCGCCAACTTTTCTTTTCTGGAAACCACTTTGAAGAGGAAAGCGCCCTGACCTTCTCTATCGTGAGAAAGTTGTATGGGAAAACGAGGAACACAAAATCCCCCTCAATCTCCCACTCCGACGCATCTATCCCCCTCGATTCGGGGCTCTTTTTTGCCCCTGCGAAGTTTTCTTTTAGAAACAACGCCTCGCTCGCCGACAATGACCCGACGAGCAGTCCAGGTATCTTTATCTCTGCAGGATTCTCTTGAGGAGAGGGCTCTCCACTGACCATTTCCCTGCCTTTTCTCTCTCTAATGAAAGAGAGGAGAAATTCGAGATGCTTCTCCTCCATAGAATAAGGGGTCGCCCCATTTATGGACACGTCAAACAGACTGCCTTCGCTTAAATTATCTTTAATTTCTTTTAAAAGTTTTTGCTTCGACATTCGCATCTGTCCCTCCAATCTTACGGAGTTCTGCCAACTAACGCTTGGCAGAACGATAATCTTGATTGTTGATATATCGCCCTGACTTAACGAGGGGGGCTGTCTTGATGGGCGAAGTGTAAACACATTGGCGGGCTTCATCTAGCCATTTCACTTTATTATATCACAAGGAAGATATTGTGGCAAGCCAAGCGTTTTGCGTTTCACTTGTCGCACGCGATCTTCTTAGATGGCTCTTATCCGAAAAAAAAGAGTCTCTTTACGAGACTCTTTTGGGTTTGCTTCTTTTATCTTGGGGAATCCCAAGGGTCAGGAGCCCATCTTTCAAGAGATAGAAAGCGGGAATCAAGACCAGAAGCACTCTTGCAGTGGTGTTTTCCAAAATGGAAAAGACCACTACGAAGACTGTGAGGAAGGCTGCCACACAGATAAGTTCCCAAAGAAAGACACCCGCGTTGAATATTTTAGTTAGTGCTGGCAATAATTTAGGATTGTTAGGCTCATCTTCCGTCTCATTTTCAGCAGTCATGCTGTATACTGAGAGAG
>Ga0209103_1000050_pt1 | contig 32421 bp, 28 predicted proteins | sample 4C3metaG_FD_184152 | JGI IMG/M metagenome (GOLD analysis project Ga0209103, IMG submission 184152) | Freshwater bacterial and archeal communities from Indian Creek, Illinois, USA - 4C3 metaG (SPAdes) (version 2) | ecosystem: Environmental > Aquatic > Freshwater > Unclassified | place: USA...
GATCATCACCGGCGAGACTTCGCCGCGCATGACCTGCCGCATCAGATCGATCATCTCGTCGTGGAAGATCTCGCGGTGTTCGATGACGCGTTGCAGCGCCTGTTGCGGAGTCAAGGGCATGGTCAGGCTCGGCCGGCCTCGATGAAGTTCTTCAGCAGGGCATGGCCGTGCTGGGTGAGGATGGATTCGGGATGGAACTGCACGCCCTCCAGCGGGTAGTGCCGATGGCGCAGGCCCATGATCGCATCGAAATCGCCTTCGCCATCCGTGGTCCAGGCGGTGACCTCCAGGCAGTCCGGCAGGGTTCCCGGAGCGACCACCAGCGAGTGGTAGCGGGTGGCCTCGAAAGCATCCGGCAGACCGGCGAAGACGCCCTTGCCCTCGTGGCGGATCGGCGAGGTCTTGCCGTGCATGATGGTACCGGCGCGCACCACCTCGGCACCGAAGGCCTGCCCCAGCGACTGGTGGCCGAGGCAGACCCCCAGCACCGGTACCCGCGGACCGAGCCGGCGCAGCAACTCGACCGACACCCCGGCCTCGTCGGGGGTTCCGGGGCCGGGCGAGATGACGATGCGCTCGGGTGCCAGGGCTTCGATCTGTGCCAGCGTCAGCTCATCGTTGCGTACCACCCGGACGTCCTCGCCCAGCTCCTGCAGGTACTGCACGAGGTTGTAGGTGAAACTGTCGTAGTTGTCGATCATCAGCAGCATAATTGCTTTAAGTCTTTGTTTTATAACGATCAGACAGCGATAGCTTGTGCTTAGTACCCGCTTAAATACCCGCATTCGCGAAAGATAGGCGGCTGCGTCCAAGGCTCTGAAGCTTACCGGAGACGCTGGCCGCCAAACTCGGGAGTGAAGCGGTGCGCGGCATGGTCAGGCCGATCAAGCTTGTGCGATTTGCACGCTGCTGCTCGGCCTCATCGGTTGTGCGCGCTCCTTCGCGCTGAAGCGAGCCAATAGTGAACCTCGACTACGATCCGGCATGTCCACCCTACGACCGCCATCATGGATCGCCTTGCCTGTCTCACTGCGTTCGTCGAAACCGTCCGCCTCGGTGGCATGGCAGCGGCTGCACGAAAACTCGACGTGCCGCGCGCGAAGGTCAGCCGACAGATTCAAACCCTTGAGGCCGAACTGGGGACGCAACTGTTAGTCCGGACGACCCGTGCCCTGAAGCTGACAGATTCGGGCGCTCAATTTCTTGAGTCAGCGAGCGAAGCTCTCGATCCACTGGAGGAAGCCACGCGGCGCATCCGTGATGGGCTGGGGGAGGCACGCGGGCGACTGACGCTGAATGCACCGATGAGCTTTGGTACGCGCGTTTTGGCTCCCATCCTTCCACAGTTTCTTGCCTCCAATCCAGAGATTGAGCTTCAGGTCACGCTGTCCGATGAGCTGGTCGACCCAGTTCGTGGCGGCTTCGACCTAACGCTCCGCATCGCCCACTTGCCAGACTAGAGCTTGGTTGCTCGTCGCATCTGCGATGCACCACGCATCCTTGTCGCAGCACCTCGCTACCTCGCGGCACACGGTACGCCTAAGCATCCCTCTGAACTCGCACGGCACGCCTGTCTGAACTACGGTTACTTGACCTCTGGCACGCACTGGACGTTGGCCCGTGGGGACGAGACGGTTCGCGTTTCGACGTCGGGACCGCTCTGTGCCAACAATTGAGACGTCCTACGGCATGCTGCGATCAGTGGATCACGCGTAACCCTGCTGCCTCGATTCATCATCGATGAGGCGATTGCGCAAGGAACGGTTGAAGTCGTCCTGCCAGACTGGCTCTCTCCGCCGATCGCAGTTCACGCCCTGTATCCGCAAACGCGGCGTCTGCCCGTGCGGACGCGACGCCTGATCGATTTCCTGGTTCAGAAGCTTCGTCCCGACTAAAAGCAGGGACGTCGCATTCCATCCAACCTAGCGCGCCAGATTCTCCCTGACCGCTATGGATATCTCGGCGATCATCGCGTCGATCGCCCGTGGGTCGCGGTAGACGTCATGCCTTGCGGGAATCGAAAGGGCCGCGTCGGCCTGCGGATGGAGCGCGCTGCTCCGCGCCACAACGCCGTCTCCGTCTTCGCCGGCAACGCGACTCCCAGTCCCGGCAATCGCCAGATGGTGCGAACAGGCGTCTTTCTCGATCGATGCCGAACGCGCAAGCACCGGCTGCCCACGCCGCAACGTCGTCAGACTGCTCAGCACGCCGCCGACATAGCTCGGCCTGAGGTCCGCACGAACGCGATCAGGATTGCGCCGCGCTACGCGCCGCAACGGGCGCAGTTCGGGAACGACTTCGGGCTGCACAGATTCGACAACTCGGCCCAGCCAATTCGATGCGCCAGGCGCTCCGTCGAAAGGCGCCGCCGCGGTGATCAGCCGTGCGCAACGGAGGACTGGCTTGAACTGCAGCAGGGCCGCAAGCGCCTCGCGATCCGCTGTACGCGCATCAAGCTCGTCGATCGGCGCATCGAAAGCCACGGCTGTGAGCGCCGCACCAGCGTCGACCGTCAATAGCCTACCGATGACGCCGCCCATGCTGTGGCCGATGACGACGCTTCCCTCCCCTATGACGATGCCATGCCGCTCCTGCGCTTCCTGCAGCGCTTTCTCAATGCGCAGGTGGGCGTATCGGCACGCTACGTCCCGCGACGTGACGTCGCCCTCGAGGCCTGGGCAAGCCGCCTGCGTGTGGCCGGGCCACTCGAACGCGCTGGCGCGCGTGACACAACCTTCTTCGCCGGCATAGCGACATGGTCGTTCTGAGGAGCGCGCAGGTGAAGCAATCCGTCCAACTTCTTGCCGTGGGCTGGGGCATCGACGCCAACGGTACAAATGCTCCATTCCAAGTGCTCACCGACGACGGGACACGGCAGCGACTCGTCTCCTTTGACGACATCGTCGCTGCTCGATGGGCTGGAACGCCCCACCACCTCTTCGACCGCAGCGGTGCTCGGCACCAGCTTGACTTGCATTCGGACGGTGAACGGATATGGCTGGTAGGCGAAGCATCACCTGCGTTGGAGGTCGCGCTCCTTCAGCTACCGCACTTGTACGATGCCGTGGGCGAAACTCTTATCGTCGCTGCACATGCGCAAATTCCCCCCTTCGACGCACGTGCGGTAGCGCCTCAATAGCGAGCTGCGGATACGCGTCACGCCGATGATCGGATACAGAACAACGGTCAGACGTCAAGGCACACTGGCTAGGGTTCCACCGCACCGCAGACAATGTTGTCCACTTTTGCGAAAGCGGAGCACCCACGCGGCTGCCCGCTGAGCAGCGTCGCGCGGCGCCTCACTCGTCGGTTTGGCACGTCAGCCATGCCGCCGATAGACGGGCGTTGTCCAATACGCTGATGTTGGCAAGAATCGGACCTGAGAATGGCTGATTCGATGCCTAAGAATTGCCTCCGCCGATCAAGCTCATTCTCTTCGATACCGGGGGCGAATGCACCAACAGAGAAAACTTCAGCTAGTTGGTGGCTGCTGGTCCAGCGCGAAGCATGATGGAACAGAACAATCACCACCCGCTTCCCTTGGAGGTACGCATGTCGAGCATTTCTGAGCAGAAAAGACGCGATGAGCCGCAGTCCTACTTCATTTACGAACAGCTTGGCGAGCGCGTAGTTGGCCCAGATACGTTGATCGACAACGCCATGGATCTATGGTTTCAGTGCGCTTTCGACTACGACGTTGCTGAGTTGTGGGACGTTGCGCAGGAACTTTTGGACTCGAACCGTTCGTCTCCCGAGGTGTCTTGGCCGGAGCACTTGCGAGTCTCAATCATCATGGGCAGCACTGTACCTCGCGCGTGGAAAGATGCCTCTTCCTTCCCCTTCAAAGGGCTATTGATCTCAGCCATCTACGTGAAGGAAGCCTATCGCGCGTTGAGGTCACCCATGCCTGACCGTGCTTGGCACTTGATTGCGTTGGCGTACTACCACCTGGGGTTGAATACGACCGAATCCGAACTCATGGCGCAGGCGCGAAAGCGCGCGGAAAAGAATGCGGCCATCACCGAAGAAGCGCGTGCACTCGTTGTTGCCGCCGTCGATTGGGTGGCAAAGAACCGAAACCCCAGGAGCATTGCGGAGGCGCAAGAGTTGGTGTTGGGGCGATTGGTCGAGAAGGAGCAGTCGATCGAAGAGTTTCTGTTGCTTTACGCAGACAAGACAAACATCGACAAGTCGCTTTCGATGTCGCAGCGCCGAAGCGAAGCCCTCGATCGCATTGGCGATCGGATGCGTGAATGGGCGTTGCCGCGAAGCCCCTTTCCCGAGATTTCGCGCCGGTTCGCGCAGTTCAACCAGCGCAAAGCCACGGAGGGAACGCCGAGCCCTACCACTGAATCTCTACAACACGATGATTCGGACAAGCGAATGCACGTGTCCGGCCTCGCGCTGGAGATCGTCAGCGTTCGGGGGGATGGGCTTGTTCAAACGACCCGCATTTCGAAAGCGGACCTCGGAGAGTTCCCTTAGCAGAGCATCCCGCAGTTAGTCAACGGCCTCCGGCGGGGGCTGGTGTCTCGATCCGAGTGCACCCGTAGTTTTCCGATCGCTGCCGGCATTCACGCCGGCGGCTCAACCACAGGAAAACTCATGAATCGCGCGAACGCTGCACCTGCCCTGATCACCCTGCATCACACCGGCCGTCAGGGGAGCATCGACCCCGTGGCCTCCCTCCCCTCAAGTCGCGACCTCGCCCTGGTCCGGGCCATCCGCCTGCCCGAGGTTCTTCACCTGACCGGGTTGAGCCGCAGTACCTGGTATGCCCTGCTAAACCCGAACGATCCCAGCCATGACCCGACGGCGCCGAAGCCGTTCAAGCTGGGCCGGTCGGCCCACTCCCCGTCGGTCTGGTGGGCCTGGCAGGTCATCGCCTATCTCGAGGCCAAGTCCGCCACCCGGACGAACGCGTAAGGAGACCGGCCATGACCACGACGACCACCGAGAAAACCCGCAAGGCGACCACGCCGATTTCGCCGATCGAGACGATCCGCGAACAGCTGCTGCAGCTCAAGCCCAAGGCTGCTCACGACAAGGAGCTGACGTTCGCAGGCCTCTACAAAGAAATCCGGCAGATGCTCGCCGAAAAGGTGACGCAGCGCGACATCCTTCAGCTCCTTGCCGATCACGGGGTCAAGCTCAGTCCGACCCGTTTCAAGGAGTTGATGCAAAAGTACTCGGACGAACCTGTCGGCGATCCGCCACGTGTCAAACCGTCGTCACCCAGCAACACGTCCGCGATCAAGACAGCGTTCAATGGCGCACGGGTGATCAACACGGCAGGCCTGCCTGATTCGACGTCGAACATCGCCGGGAAGCGCTCCGATGACCAGACGGAGGGCCGCGCATGATCCCGCGTGTCTTCAATCCTGATCACTTCCCCATGCTGTTCACGGGGCCGCACAATCTCAAGGAGAAGCTTGGTTACCTACCGTTGCCGTTGTTTCAGGGCACTGTCTCCGAGTTTCACATGGCCACCCGCTGGCCGATCGAGCTGGGCTATTTCGGTGCACTGAGCGCACTGTCCGTTGCCCTGCAGAATCAAGTCGACATGGTGACGCCGCAAGGTCGTCGACCGGTTTCGCTCTACATGCTGGGCATCGGACCCTCCTCGGGAGGCAAGTCGTTCGCCGAGTACTTCCTCAAGGCCATCGAAACCTTCGAGGCGTCTCGAACGGATCTGTTCCGTGGACGTGCATTCATCTTTAACAAGGGGACGCCCGCGGCGCTGTACCAGGCAATGAAGGAGCTGCCGACCGCTTTCCTGCTGTCGTACGAAGGCAAGCAGCTGCTGGAAAGCGTGGTGAGGAGTGATGCCAGCGAGTTGAACAGCGCGTGGTCCGGCGAGGCGATCCGGCGCTCCACAATCAAGCACGGAAACGTACAGCTGCGTAACGCGCGCCTGTCGATTCTGGCCCTGATCCAACCGAGTCTTCTCGATGACGTGATGCGTCGTCACGGGCGCGCCTTGCGGGCTTCAGGCTTTCTGGGTCGCTTGTTGGCGGTGACCACCCCCCTCTCGCCGTCAATGGACTCGGTTCATGGTGTGCAGATGCCCCTACCTTGGAAGCTAGCGTTCGATACACGCATGCTGCAGTTTCTGGAGGAAGGCATCCGGGCTGCAGACACCGGGGACTTCGAACGCTTCGCGCCGCCTTTGAGTGAGGAGGCCGAGAGGCTGCGGATCGCCTATGCCCAGGGCCGCATCTTGATGACCGGGGAACGCGGCTACTTCGAGACCGAGCCTGAGCATGCGCTCAAGCTGGCCGAGAATGCCGTCCGGATTGCCGTCCTGTTACACGTGTTCGAGAAGTTCGAGGGCCCGGTCAGCGACGAGACGTTCTGGTCCGCCATCGTGCTGGTAGAACTGTTCTCCCAGCAGTACCTGATGAACGTGAGTGCGGGGGGAACCATGGAAATGAAGGTTGCCCTGCTGAACGACTGGATCAACCGTTGGATTCGCGGCGCGGTACCGGCCATGGATCGCTTCCCCAAAAGCCTCCTTAGCCAACGCGGACCGAACCGGCTACGAGACCCGAAGGAGTACCAACCCGTGCTGGACGTTCTAGAAGCTCGGGGCGTGATTCAGCAGGTCCGCTCTGGAGGCGGGGCGTTCGTCCATCTCAACCCGCTGTACCCGACTCAGTCTGGCGTCTGATGCCTATCCCCCCCCCGAAATCCGCTAGCGACTAGCGGATTTCGGGGGGTCTCTGACACCGTAGTTGGTTATCAAGGGCAGGCTTCGGTCAACAGACCCCAACAGCCTCGGCCTCGTCCGGGCCGGAGCTTCCGCGCTTCTTCCCGCCCAACCGAGTCGCCTTCAGTCGCTCCACGTCGTCCGCTGACATGCCGCCAATCTTGGCCGGCCCCAGGTGTCGTTCCGGTGTGCGACTCACCCCCTGCTCTTCCAGCGTTCGATGGTCGACGAAGTCCGATCGACCGTACTGCGCCAAGTGGCGGTTCTGGACCTCCGCCACGAACTTTCGGCGAGCGATCAGTTCGTCTCGCAGTTCCATCCGGTTGCGCCCACCGCTCAGCTTCCGACAGCCGCCGTTGCTCGGGCATTGCGGGTTGTAGCGACGGAAGTACGCTTCTGGTGACCGATCAATACCGTCCGGAACACGGTCGGAGTACATCAAGTGCAGGTGCGGGTTCACTCCGCCATCAATCGATGACTCCGGCGTGTGGACCGCGAACTGATAAGGCCTGCTTCCGACCAACCCAGGCACCATGTCGTTCACCAGGACACGAAGCTGATCCGTCGAGAAGCCACGGGGCAGAGCCACGATGCTCTCTCGGTACACCGCTCCGTTCGCACGCTCGAATCGGTCCGCCGGCGCCCAGAACGCTCGCGCACTCTCCTGCGCCCAAGAGGGCATGTTGCCGTGCCCAGTGAACAACAGATCCCCGCGCTTCTGATGTTTGCCCTGTCGCGCGATGTACTCGGCATGTCCTACTGCACGCCCTTTCTTGCCCGACTTGATCTTGAAGTGAAAGCTGGCCATCTCAGCACTACCCTTTCGTGAACTGGAAATAGAAAAAGCCGATGGGTTCGCCATCGGCTTTCGACTGGTTCTGAGTGAGGAAATGCTTCGATTTAGACGAAACGGTAAGTGCGCGTAGATCTCTCCCCCCTATACCTGGAGAGTCAACCCGACCACTTGGACCTGTCTTCCTGTTCCATCAACAGCAGCTCACTCACAAGGTAGTGATTCGTCGGTAACTTTTTACTCATCGGCACTACACCATGAGTCAGTGCCGATTCCTTCGTCAGACACTGCACACAGGACTACAGCCACCTAGTAGTACTGGCGAATGTATCCATACGCCTCTTCGAACAACTCTTCATCGGCATGCAGCCTGTACTTGAAGAGTGACTTGCGAAGCGCCTTCTTGACTTCACGTTCGCCAGCTAGAGTTCCCTGCCATCCTGGAAAGCGTACCAAGCGCACAATCTCATCGATGTCAGCAACGATGCGCTCGACGACGATGGGCGTCTCTTGTGTCTTCACTTCATTGAACAATTCAGTGAGAGCGGCCTTGCCACGATCCTCGTCTTCTTCCGGCGCGACCTGCTTCTCGGCCTGAAGAGTCTCCCTAGCGATCTCGAGCAGTTGCTTCAAGAACTCGACGCTATTGACTTGACCGGACTCGAACCGCTCTTTCAGCGCATCAAGCCGTTCCGACAACTGCTTGAACTTCGGATTGCCGCCATGCCCACGCAGCCGGCGCTTGAGCTTGATTTCGATCTCCTTTGCCTTACTCGGGTCAGGATTCGACAGCACCGCCTCCAGCAGATCGGCGTCCAACACCAAGGTGTCGAGGTCATCCCGCACAGCGTCGACATGCACGTTCTGGTGAATCAGCTCGATCGTCTTGGCGCCCAGCGAATGCCAGATCAGCTTGCCGTGGCCACTCGAAGGCTGCACCGACTGGTACACCTGCGATAGCCACTTGTAGTCCTTCTCGTAGGAGCCCAGCACTGAGTCTGGTGACAAGGCTTCCCAGATTTTGCTGAGCACGCTGTACTCAGCGCCGAAGTTGTCTCGCACCTCGTTGTTGGGCAGGCACTGCTGCGCGGCAATCAGCCCCTCATAGCCCTGCAGACTGCGGTCACAGCCCGCAAAGAACGCCAAGCACTTCTGCACCGCCTCCGGCAACTTGTCCTTCAGCTCCTGGATGTTGCTAACGACCTGCTTGACGCTCTGATCGTCGAACTCCAGTGCCGCCGCCACATCATCGAAGATGCCGAGGTAGTCCACGATCAAACCGTGGGTCTTCTGCTCGGAGTAGGTACGGTTCACCCGGCAGATGGCCTGCAGCAGCGTGTGGTCCCGCAGCGGCTTATCCAAATACATGGCCTGCAAGATCGGCGCGTCGAAGCCTGTCAGCAGCTTGGCCGTGACGATGATCAGCTTTAGCGGGTCGGCCGGGTCGCGGAAGCGGTCCAGCAGCCGTTCCTCTTCGTCACGGGTGCGGTCGTACTTCGCGTACTCAGGGTGGTCCTTCTTGTCGGACGCCTGCACCGACATCACAATGTCCGTGGCCTCGGACGGCAGCAGCTTGTCCAACTCCGCCTTGAACAACAGACAGGACTCGCGGTCGAAGGTGACGATCTGACCCTTGAAGCCGTTGGGCTCCACTTTTGTCTGAAAGTGTTCGACGATGTCCTCACATACCTTGCGGATGCGGTCAGGCGTTTTTACCAGCACGGCCATCTTGGCAGCGGTCTTAGCGAGGTTGTCCTTGTCCAGATCCGACAGGCCGCCCGTTAGATCCTTATACGCGGCGTCCAGCGACGCTTTGTCGATATGCAGGTCGATAAGCCGCGGTTCGAAGTGCAGTTTCAGCGTGGCGCCGTCGCGGATCGATTCCTCAAAGCCATAACGGCTCATGTAGCCCTTGCCACTCGCAATGTCCTCGTCGGCACCGAAGGCGTAAAAGGTGTTCCGGTCGGCACGGTTGATCGGCGTACCGGTGAGGCCAAACAGAAACGCATTGGGCAGCGCCTCGCGCATCTTGCGGCCCAAGTCGCCTTCTTGCGTGCGGTGGGCTTCGTCCACCAGCGCGATGATGTTGCCACGGTCATTCAGGCTGCTAATGGCCTCACCAAACTTGAAGATCGTCGTGATGATGATCTTGCGCACGTCCTGCGCCAGCAGCTGCTGCAGCTTTTCGCGAGTTTCAGCCTTCTCCAAATTTGGGATGTCAGCTCGTGTGAAGTCCCCTGTAATCTGCGTGTCGAGGTCGACGCGATCCACCACGATCAGCACCGTCGGATTCTTCAATCCCGCATGCATGCGCAGCTTCTGCGCGGCAAACACCATTAGCAGTGACTTGCCCGAGCCCTGGAAGTGCCAGATGAGCCCTTTCTTGGGGTATCCCGCCAGCACGCGCTCGACGATCTTATTTGCCGCTTCAAACTGCTGATAGCGGCAAATGATCTTGATGCGACGCTTCTTCTTGTCTGTTGCAAACAACGTGAAGCTGCCGAGGATATCCAACACCACATGCGGACGAAGCATGCTCTCGGCCGAGAGCTTGAGCGACTTCAGAGGGTGGTTCTGGCCATCGTCGCCACCACCGTCCAAGTGCCAAGGGCCCCAGTCCTTGACCGGCAGGCCGATCGACCCGTAGTGGTAGGCCTTGCCCTCGGTGGCCACCGAGAACACGTTGCAGACGAACAGCTCGGGAACGAACTTCTCGTAGTCTTCGTGCACCTGCACCGCGGCATCCACCCAGCTGATGCACTTCTTGACCGGCGTCTTGGCCTCGATCAGCACCAGCGGCAGACCGTTGACCAGCAGCACCAGATCGGCCCGGCGCTCGGTGGGCCCTGCTCGGTAGATGAACTGCTGGGTGACGATGTACTGGTTCTGCTTCGGGTCGTCCAGGTCGATCAGCCGCACCGGCACATGCTCGTTGTTGGCGCCGAAGGGCATGGAGCGCTCGCCACGCATCCACGCGGTCATCTCTTCGTTGGCGCGGATCAGGCCGTCCGAACGCACTGAGAGGACGATGGCGCGCAGCTTGTAGAGCACCTCGTCGGCCCGGTCGGGCTGGGCGGCAATCTCGGGGTTCAGGCGGATCAGCGCCTCGCGCAGCCAGGGCTCAACCATCACCTCCTGAATCTGGCGCGGCACCTCGGAAGGGGCTGCGTAGCGCCAGCCGATGCCTTTGGGGCTGGGACCGTAGCTGGGCAGGGGTTCCTGTACGGCGTTGTCTGGTGTCGTCTTGACTGGGCCTGCCAACAGATCGCGGACGTAGGCTTCAACGGTGTTGGACTCGTTAAACATCAGCCACTCCGATCGTTTCGTTGGCCAGCTTCACGCGGAGGTTGCGTGCTGTGGCGAGGCGGCCGTCCAATTCAGCAATGGCTCTTTCCAGTTTCAGAAGCTGATCAGCGATCTCTTTCTGGACCCCGATGTCAGGCATGCCCAAGCGAAGCGGCTTCAGGTCTTGAAGATTGATGTTCTTCTGTGCGGTTTGGGTCGCTACGTGATTCTCAAGATGCTTTTGCTTTGTCCTAAGCACGTACTCAAGGAAGCGAACATCTGTGCCATCTTTCGGAACAATTCCGACAACACTGTCTGGGCACCACGTTTCCTGCGTCGTTATCGCCGTGAAGCCTATGTTTGCCGCAATGGTTATTAGGATGGTGTCCTTGGGAAACGACTTGCTGTACTTCAGGCCCTCGTCGCTGAGCATCTGTGATGCGCCGCGTAGGTCACCCGTCGAAGCAACGATGTCGCCCGTCTGGACAAATGGGTATGGTCCTCCAAAGAACTCGGGGAGGTTCCGAGGTCGATGGCTGAACTTGCCGCGCTCGACAGTCGCCACATCCTGCAACTGCTTCTGTATCCAAGTCTCTGCTGGGTCGAGAAGCACAGCGGAGGCTGAATGGAACAAGGCGGCGGCCGCGTTACGCGCTTCCTCAAAGGCCAGTTCGCATGCGAGCGCTGAACCGATCGCGGAGATGATCCGCCCTTGCTCTTCCGCCGGCGGTAGCGGGAACAGAAAATCCGCCAAGCTTGTCCAGTTGGTACGCGGGCTCAGCGATCCTGCCGATGTGCCCACCGCGTGATCGAAGAAGGCGTCGGTCTGGCAGATGAACGCCAGCAACTCGGGCAACAAGACCTTTGAGTCCGTGGTCTCCAGCACATAGATGTCGCCGGAGCACACGCCGGAGAAGTCCGCCACGGCCACCTTGCGCTGGTAAGCGCGGCGCTTGCCGAACAGCACCTGGCCGGGCTTGAAGACGCTGGTGAAGGTCACGCCGTCGGCGACGTTGCCCCAACTGCGGATGCGCAGATCGCCCGGCTCCAGGTGTTCCAGGCCGACGTAGCGCTCAATGCCGTCGGCCAGTGGATCCTGGCTGCGCGCCTTCGAGAGCTGCACCACGTCGCCAAACTTCACCTGGCGCCAGCCTGGTTTTAGTCCCTTAGTGTCCACTATCGTGTCTCACAAACGGCGTGGCATAGCCGAAGTATTCATCTTGAGCCGTACGTTGCGCATCCCAGCGTCTCGTATGCCCCGCGGGACGCTCCCGTTGATCGGCATGAGTAAGGACCAAGCGCTTCTTGGCACGAGAAACCCCGACGAAGAAGGCGCATCGGTTTTCATCTTGCTCCCCAAAAAAGCTCTCGTTTTCGACGGCCATGATGATGACCGAGTCAAACTCGAGACCCTTGCTCTTATGGATGGTTAGGATTCGTACTGCTTGATCGTCTGAGAACCGCTCAAGGGCTTTGGGCAAGTCAGGCTCCAGCTTCAGCAATTCCTCGATCTTGGCCTTGGTATCGCGGACAACCTCTTTCAACCGGTCGTGGGACTCGTAGTCCGGGGAAAGCGACACCAGTGTTTCGATACTGACTTGCCTGAGGAATGCTCGAACAAGCTCCCACCAACCACAGAAGGAATCGTCGATCAGCTCCGCTGTGGCTATCTCTTTTCGTTGCTGCTTGACGAGCCGATGGAAGTCCTTCCGCGCGTTCGACTGAATATCTTCATCGGCAAACGGGATCAGCTGGTTCATGAGCCGAACCCATGCCTTCGGTTCTCGCTGACCATATAGGCAGGAAAGGTAGTCCACGATCAAGCGAGCAGCAGGCTCCACCGTGATATCTTGCATCTGCTGCTCGTTACGGAAAGGAATGCCACGCGCCTCAAGTGCCTCCATAAGGTGATCGGCGTACAGGTCAAGCTGATTACGAATCAGGACCGCTATTTCCGCAGGTCGCAGCAGCTCGGTCTTTATCCAGCCTTCAATCAGCCCCGCAAGGTAGTCAGCCTCCTCACGACTATCTTCAAATCGCAAGGCGAAGATCTCGCCTTCGTCGCCTGCGAGCTGCTCATCAGGCATGACGGATGAGGGTTCCAGCTTGCGAATGATTTCGTTCTGCAAGCGAAGCAGTCGTGGCTTTGAGCGAAAGTTTCGGTACATATTGAGCGAGGCGGCAGCAAAGTCAGCAACGAAGGCCTGAAAGATGCCGTCCATGGCGCCCGCCCAACCCATGATCTTCTGCTTGGTATCGCCTACGGCGGTTAGGCGAATGCTCGTACCTTGAAAGGCGACCTTGAGCAACTCGTACTGCAGGTTGGTACAGTCCTGGAATTCGTCGAGGAAGACATCGCTGTAGGTTTGACGGATGGCGCTCCGTGCGATTGCAGACTGCCGCAGAATTTGGGTCGCAAACGGCACCAGATCGGAAAACTCGATCAACGTCCGTGATGGCCCAGACTTTCGATCTGCAATTTTGTACCCAACATCCAGCGCATACTCTCCCATCAGGACAGGACGGAAGCGATCAATGATGCGCTTGGCAAAGGCGTGGAACGTATAGCTGTCAAACCGGGTGGCAAGCTCTGAACCGCAGCGTCGCTTGACGCGCTCTTTTAGGTTGCTACTGGCATCAACCTTGAACGAAATGGCCAGAATCCGTTTGGGATAGCGACAGGTCCCCGTGCGCAGCAGGAAGTCTGCCCGCTGCGCAAGCATTTCAGTCTTTCCCGCTCCTGGGCCTGCTGTGAGAGCGAGACTGCGCGCCCGCTCCTTGGCTGCTAGAAGTGCGTTCGGTTCAAGGGTCAGCCCATCCGCAGGCTTCCAGGCATCGACCGCGATCACTCCGGCAACTCCGCGAGTTTGGCAATGGCGGCACCAGCCAATCTGTTGAGCGAGGATGGCATGTCAGCCAGCAACTCTTCATCGGTCAGCTGAGCCAGTGCATCAATATGGGCTGCGGGTTTGCTGCCAAGCTTGAAGCGCTGATGGTAGGTATTGAATAGCTTCTGTTCGTCTTTGCTGTACTGGCTTGCGTCGTGGTGCGTCTTACCTAGGACAGCCTTGATCGTGGCTTCATCCGGCTCTTCCTCCTCGACGCCGTAGGCTTCTGGGAAGGAAAGCAGCATGGAGAAATCCAAGTCCATGGGATACGAGAAGTACACATCCCGTTCTTCAAGCGCCGTAAGGTAGTGGTCGAAATCTCGGACCTTGTGGATAGCTTGGTTCCACTTGGGGATAGCATGGTCGGAGGGGAGCACCTTGCTCGGCTCATACAAACGTAACTGGTCATTCACGTACTTGATTCGCCCCCAGCCTGCGGAATAACGAGCCACATCCAGATCGAGTAGTGTCAGATACGGGATCTGCAAAGCCGAAAGCAGACGCCAAAAGTGATTGACGTGCCTGCCACCCAGAGGCGCGATCGTGACGGCGGACTCATCAACCGGCGCACCCTTGACCTGCAACAGGCGTGGCAAAGCGATCTCTTCGCTGTCGCCTTCGCCCAGAACGACAAGACGCGAGAAATAGATCTCGGGAAATGCTTGGACAGCTTCCCGCACGAATTTATGTGCGTCGTCCGTGCTTTCCGGCAGCTGAATGTGCGTGACGCGTGAGGTTCGTTCCCGGGTCAGTCGCATATAGCGGATACGTTCCGGGGCGACGCGCCGCAGCATCGACGGCGCGTGTGTTGCGATCAGTGCTTGTGCATCGCCATTGCTGGTCGTCTCGTTGAGCGCCTTGACGATCCGCCCGAGGTAGTGCGGCGACAGGCTGTTTTCTGGCTCTTCGACCGCCACCACAGTAAACACGGGCGGGCGCAGCTTGTCTGCGTCGAATGAATCGTCATCTTCAGCCAGGACCGCGCGACCGATGGCTTGCGAGGACAGCACGAGCGACAGATACAGCATCGACTTCTGGCCGTCGCTCAGCCGCGAGAAATCGACCAGCTGCTCGTCATGACCAGGCGTGAATGACACCGACATGTGGCGCAACAAGGCCTCGATCTCAGATGCGACAAAAGTGAGCTTCGGGTCGGCGAAGAAGCTTCCCTTGTGCAAAGCACTCCATGCCTTCTTCAAGCTTGTGCTGAACGCACTTATTGACGGATTTGCCGCCAAGCTGTCGCTGATTTGATCCGTAAGACCCTTGATAACAATTCGCTCTGAATCCCAGTTCACCGCACGCAGCATTCGGCCCAGCAATGCATTGGCGCCGTAGGCAATGTGATCAGCGGGATCTCGGCGTGCGGGCAAGTAGTGAACGTGGATATGGTTGCGTTCAGATCGGGGGACTTGAGCGGTGGTCAGTGGCGAGCCATCAGCATTGATGTCCAGCACATAGACCAAGGCTTCTTCGATGTCTCCATCCAGGCCCATGGTGGCGGTGAGGCGGAAACGCACGCGCGGCGTGCCATTGACTTCATCAAGGCGCATGTGGCCGAAATGAGGCGCTACCGTGCTGTTGTCTTCGTCGTCGCGAAGTTCCGGGAATAAGAAGTCGGCCTCGATCCATAGCTGACGCTCAGCCGGCGGTGCTACCTCATTTAATGGAACATGAAAGTCCGAGCGCAGCACTCGGCGCAGTGATGGATCAAAGGCGAACAGACGGCACAGGGCTTGGAGTGCTGCTGTCTTGCCTGAGCCGTTAGGGCCAATGAGGTAAGTGATCTCCTCCAGCCGAGTTTCGGTAGGCACCGCCCCAAATGATTGGAAGTTCGAGAGCCGGATCGCTTGAAGCTTCATTGGGTGTCCTCAGCCTTGGAAAGGCCATCCAGCGTTTCCACGAGCGCGTCCATCTGCTGCCAGAAGGCGCGACCGCCGTTCTGCCACTGCGCCCACGCAGAGCCCAGCGACAACGCATCACCATTGCTGTTGGTGGCGACAACTGCGGCAACGCGCTTCACGTACAGCGGGATCGACAGGTTGGCGCCGTTGTTGCCAATCTCGACCAGTGTGGCGACCTTGGCAAAGCCGGGCACATCGGCAAACGTCTTGTAGGCAGCAAGGATGCGCTGTTGGTGAGCGGGCGTGAGAAAGCTCTGCGCGCGCTCTCGGGTGACCTCGTTCACGGCGTCGATGAAGATCACCTTGCCCTTGCGTGCAGCGGTCTTCTTGCGGTTGCAGATGACGATGCAGGACTCCATCGGGGAGTTGTAGAACAGGTTGGGCCCGAGGCCGATGACGGCCTCCACCCAGTCTTGCTCGACCATCTTGGCGCGCATGGCCTGTTCCTCGTTGCGGAACAGCACGCCATGCGGCCAGAGCACGGCGCAGCGCCCCTTAGTGGTGAGGCTGGTCAGGATGTGCTGCTGGAACGCATAGTCGGCGCGGCCCTGCGGTGGCGTGCCCAGGGAATTGCGCCCCCACTTGTCGCTGCTCCAGGCCTCGCGGTTCCACTGCTTGATGGAATACGGCGGGTTGGCCAGGATCACGTCGAACTGGCGCAGGCGGTCGCCCTCGATGTGCTTCGGCTCGGCCAGGGTGTCGCCACGGATGATCTCGAAGTCCTCCACGCCGTGCAGGAACAAGTTCATGCGGGCGATGGACGAGGTGATGAGGTTGCGCTCCTGCCCGTAGAGCTTGAGCGTGCGGTACTCGCCGCCCGAGCGCTTCACTTCGTCCAGCGCCGAGATCAACATGCCGCCGGTGCCGCAGGTGGGGTCGTAGATCGACTCGCCGGCCTGCGGCGCCAGAAGCTGGGTCATCAGGTGAACAACGGTGCGGTTGGTGTAGAACTCGGCCGCCGTGTGGCCGGAGTCGTCAGCAAACTTCTTGATCAGGTACTCGTAGGCGTTGCCGAGCTCGTCCTCGGGTACGTTGGCTACCGACAGCGTCTGCGTCGAGAAGTGCTCGATCAGGTTCTTCAGCGTTTCGTCGGGCAGGCGCTCGCGGTTGGTCCAGGGGGCGTCGCCGAAGATGCCGTCGAGCAAATCCGGGTTGGCGGTCTCGATGGCGCGCATGGCCTTCTGGATGGCGGCACCGACGTTCTTCGGGGCCTGGCGGACGTCGTTCCAGTGCGCGCCTTCCGGAATCTGAAAACGGTGGTTCTCCGCGAACTGTGCATAGGAGAGATCGCCCTTCGAGCTGTCAAGGACCGCCTGGTACTCCTCGTCCCAGACATCCGAAACGCGCTTGTAGAAGAGCAGCGGGAAGATGAACTGCTTGTAGTCGCCCGCGTCGATCAGGCCGCGCAAAAGCACGGCGGCGCCCCAGAGGTAGCTTTCGAGTTCTTGTTGGGTCAGCCGGCTCATTCCTTTGCCCTCTTCTTGAGACGCGTGGCACGCGAACCTTCAAATCGCTCCATTCGAACGTTAAGAACGTCATTTGCGAAACCACGAACGAGAAGCGCTTCGAGATCATCGATCATCCCTTCGTGGACCTCGTACGCACTGAAGTAGGCTGCCATGTCGCTCAACTTCAGCTGTGTCTTTTGAGGCTGACGCAGCTTCTCCGACGCTGAAGCAAACTCTTGTGCACGGACGGGATGCCGGACTCGATAGACCGACTGCGTGTCCCTCGCGCGATTGAAGGCGCTCTTCATTTCCCCCCAAAGGAACTGACGCTTCGCCTTCCCGACGTAAATCGCACTCCCGCGACTATCGTAGAAGACATAGATTCCATTCGATGCCTTCAGCTGCTCTCGGAGCCCCTTGCGCAGCGGGTCACTGTCACCAATCGACGGGAAAAGCTCGTACTTAGCTCCGCCCCGGGATTCCACGGTATCGAGAGGAAAGAACTCAACGATTGGCTTGATCGTGTTTAGCTGCGTTTGACGCACCTCGGCCTTGAGCGCCGACGCGATCATGTTTGCAACCTTCGCCGGGGTGACAGGCTTTCCGTTTCTCTTCCACCAACTGAGATTCACCTGACTCAGCCCCAGCTTCTTGGCCAAAGACCGGTCCGTATCGAGCTTGAGCTTCCTTTTGAGCGCTGCAACCAACTCTTTGCCGTTCATTCCGAGTCCTTTAGCCAGCCGCCTGATTCCATAACTTCCTTGAGCCTGCTCTCGGCCTCACGGCAACGGCTCAGCGCTTCCTTGAACGCCGCGATGGCGTCGGGCAGCGGCGGAATATCTTCCTGCAGTGGGGGCAGAACATAGCGTGAGATGTTCAGCGTCCAGTCTTCGGCCTTGATCTCGTCGAGAGTGACTACCCGGGCCGAGTCCTGCACATCAGCAAACCTGCGATACCAAGCCAGGATCTCGGCGGCGTGGTCGGACTCCAGATAGTTCTGTGCACGCCCCCGTCGGAACAGACGCGCTGCATCAGCGATCAGAACCTTCTTCTTGTGCTTGACCGATTTGCGCTTGCGGAGGACTAGGATGCACGCAGCCAAGCCTGTGCCGTAAAAGAGGTTGGGCGCCAGCCCAATCACCGCCTCGATCAGGTCCATCTCCAGCAGCTTCTGGCGGATGCTGCCCTCCACGCCTTTGCGGAACAGCGCCCCCTGCGGCAGAACCACAGCCATCCGGCCGCTAACGTCGGCCATGGACTTGACCATGTGCTGGACCCACGCGAAGTCACCGCTGGACGACGGCGGAAGACCGGCGAAGTTACGGCCGAAGGGGTCGTTCATCCACAGGTCTTCGCCCCACTTCTCGAGAGAGAACGGCGGATTGGCAATCACGCAGTCGAAAGCGGCGAGTCGGTCGCCCTCGAAGAAAGCGGGGTTGCGCAGCGTGTCGCCTCGCACCACCTGAAAGTCCTCCACGCCGTGCAGGAACAAGTTCATCCGCGCGATGGACGAGGTGGTGAGGTTTTTCTCTTGTCCGTACAACTTGCCCCACAGCCGCTTCACGTCACCATGGCGCTCCTTCACGTGCTGCACCGCAGCGAGAAGCATGCCGCCAGTGCCGCAGGCCGGGTCGTAGATGGTTTCGGCTTCCTTGGGATCGAGCATGTCGATCATCAGCCGCACCACGCTGCGCGGGGTGTAAAACTCACCAGCCTTCTTATTGGTGGCGTCGGCGAACTTCTTGATCAGAAACTCGTAGGCATCACCCAGGAGATCGGAACTAACGCTCCGATTTCCCAAGGAAAGGGCTGAGAAGTGCTCGATGAGATCCTTCAGAAGCTCATCGGAGAGCCTCTCCTTGTTCGACCACTGCGCGTCGCCAAATACGCCATACAGAGTACTTGGATTAGCCTTCTCGATTTCGCGCATCGCCCGATGAAGGGCGACCCCGACGTTGCTCGCTTTTTCCCGGACGTCATTCCAGTGGCAGCTTTCGGGAATTTGGAAACGATGTGATTCCGGAAAAGCAGCGAGCTGCTCATCTCCTGTCTCTTCGAAAATCTCCTTGTACTCCTCGTCCCAGACATCGCAGATCCGCTTGAAGAAAAGCAGCGGGAAGATGTAGGTCTTGAAGTCCGCGGCATCGACAGGCCCACGGAGGATGTTGGCCGATTCCCAGAGTTCGCTTTCGAGGTTCTGCATGGTCATTTGCTTTCCGGGGCCAGAAGCTTGGCCCATAGATCCTCTGCGATATCGGCCTGCCTCTCACGAAGGAGGTCGATCTGATGCTGGAGGTCGTCCTCCTCCTCAAGGACAGCGATTGCAATTTCCGTCCACTGAGGAATGAGGGCAATCACCTTTAGCTTTCGAAGTGTCGCAATGGAAATCATCGGAATGGTTGCGCCCGATTTAATGCTGTCGAGCAGCTTCTGCCCGAAGCGGGAACGGAGCCAGAGCCCCAGCCCGCGAAGATCGACGCCATGACCTCGCGACCGCAGGACCACCGCCGATTGGCCGGCGATCCATCCACCCGCACCTGGGGTAGGAACGTTGCCCGGGACGATGCCAATCTTTCCCGTGCTCCCCTTGACGATAAGGACTAAATCACCTGCGCGAAGAAACACATCATCAACGCGCCCTGAGCGACGCGAAGACAGCTCAATTTTGATCGTCCGCTCTGGTGTCCGAATGTAACCAGCTGCCGGCAAGTCGACCGCGCCGACTTCATGGACTTCGATGGCCGAGGGGGAGTCAACGCCACGGTCCTTGTTCGGCAACGGGCTCAAAACTTCCACGACCACATCAAGCTCGGTCGTCTCGAAAGCCTCAAGTCGAGCCTGCATTTCGCGCTGATCCCTACCGACGACGTAACGATCAACCTGAAGTGAACCTTGATTTGCGAGGATCTCATCGATTGAGACTACTTCAGTGACCGCCTCCCCCGCCCGCTCACCCAGCGCGAATGTGGATGCTTGATCCTGAGTGCAGAAGTCAGCAATGGCATCGGTGTTGATCAACGTTGATCGTCCTTTACCCAGTGACTTTTGGAAGAACGACCGGGAAGCATCGAGAAACTTCACTGATGCTGATTTCGATCGAGTATTCAGGACCAACAGTGCCGAGGGAATACTGGTGGCACTGAGCAAGCCAGCTGGCAATGCAATGACAGCCTCTACCCACCCGCGAATCAGAATTTGCTCACGAAGCTCTCGATCCTTCCCCGGCCCGAAGAGAAAGCTGTTAGCAACGATGATTGCGGCCTTACCATCCGTCTGCGCCAAGATGTGCTGCACGTTCAGCCCGTTTCCCGTCGCCCGCTTGATGATGAAGCGGCCATAGAGATCGTTTGCGACGACATCGTCATCGATGAGCATGTTCATCGGTGGAATTGATACCGCTGCGTCGAACTTCTCCAAATGCCCAGCCGAGAGAGCTGTGGGCGACCGCAGCGGATTGCCCAACACAATGTCGGTCTCAGCCTCACGCACAAGGCTCAAGAGTGCAGGGAGCGGTGTCGCGAATGGCGTTTCGACGTAAACACGCGATCCGTGAGACAGCAAGGGGCCGACAAACTGTCCACTCGACTCCCAAGGGCAATAGACCGAGCGAGCGTTCGGCCCAACAGCAAGCTGAACCATCAACCGTGCTACCTCGGGAGGAACTGTCATGAATTCGCCAGTTCCTTGATGCACCGCAGCTGCCATGTCGGCTGGTGAGAATCGGTCAAAGATTCCGCCTTCGGCAAGTCGTTTTGCCGCGTGTGCAGCCGGCACGACGAAGTCCCCCGCAAATTGCGCTCGTCGAGGCGCATCGCCGAATGCCTGCCTCATTCGGTCGTCGATCAGCGCGATTCGACTGAGCGCTTCCACGACTCCCGCCGCTCCGCGTGATGCTGCGGCATCAATCGTGCTCTCGGGCTCGAGCCTATCTCCCACGGAGAGGTGCGCCCAAACCAAAAGCTGAAAGGCGAGTAGCTCAGATTCGGTTGAGCTGAGTGCGGAGTTACGAAGGAACTCTTGGACCTGGATCAGCACTTGCCCGGCGTCGATGCTTGCCATGTTCAATGGCTCCTTCCTTGGTAGTTGTAGGCAGTCAGCTGAACATCGCCACTCGCGACAACCACCAGCCCACCCTTGTCCAGAATCTTCGCGAGCGTGCGAGCAGCTCGCATGAGCCGTGCAGACGCCGTGCGGTCAAGGATCACCTTGTCCCCGTCGGCAACCCCGTAGCCCAACACCAGGTCCACCATGTCCTGGCTGATCCCCCGCTGCGACATGCGCTGCTTAGCGTGCTTTGTCTTGTACATAAGGCCCTCGCCGTGATGGACGTAGAATACACGGGATCGCGCCTTAGACAACAACCAAAGACAACAGTATGACGATACTTTTTACTTCATTTATCGGCCATTCATCTTATCTGGCTGGCAGGCGTGCCGACCCGTCTTCGCAGTCGGAGTGAGGGCATGCGCAGAGGATGACACGCTCCAGCAGGCGCACGTCTGCCCCGGCAAGGGGACAAAAAAAGATCGACCCCGCCCGCCGGCCTACCGAAGGCAGGCCGGCGAGCAAGGCGAGTTCCAGGTGTTGGGTAGTTCTCGTCCATGCGACCCGAGGCCACGGCGTACCGATCGATTAGTCCGCAGGACGCCAAAGCGGCCCCTTCCCAACGTTGTAGAAGCGGATCAAGTAGTTCTCTCGATGACGAAGAACGGAATCCGCCCGCAGGCGGCTCAGGCCTTGCTTGAGGAAGTACTCGACCAGCTCAGCGTTCGTGCTGTTCTCGTCGTTCGAAAGCACATCCTCAATCCAGCCGATGGCCTTGGCGTCCAAGCCGTAGCGATAGGGCCCCACCTGATTGGTCATGCCTGAGCCTGCCGCTGCAACTGGCCCTCAAGGCGCCCGCGAAGGCCCGTCGCCAGAACAGGGATCGGCCCCTCGCTAGCCGCGAGAGATTCCGTCGGGAAGAACTCCTCGGCGATGGCCGGCACGTCCTCCGCCAGATCCTCGAACGCGCCATTAGCGAAGCCCTGCCGCGCAGCTTCATCCAAGGCGGCCTGATCCAGCCCTGCCGCCCGCCTCGCCTCCTCTCGGTCCTGCGCGACCTTGATGGCGGCTTCCAGCGTGATGCCAGAGCGCACCACCAGGTCGACGTAGAAGATCGCCGAGCGGTGGCTCATCGTGGTCGACTTCCCGCGCAGCTTCAGTTCCAGCGGCATGCAAGACAGCCGGTTGCCGGAGACCGCACTGAAGTACTGCAGCCGGGCAGCCAGCGTCCGGATGGTGTTGAACGAGGTGGTACGAAGCACGAAGGTGCCGAGAGCATCGTCTTCACCGTCCCCGACGAGGACGTTGAGCCGGGCGTAGGCCTTGCAGTCGCCCATGGCGAATGCGCAGGCATCCGGCCCCGGACACGGCAGGCGCTCGACGCCGCCCTCCCCCATCCTCCGGCAGGTCTCGCCATTGCCTACGCAGCGTGGCCGTCCGCTGGCGCGGTCGAACAGCGAGTAGTCGGCACGCAGGTTGAGGTCCGGGTCGTTGAAGACCATCCGCACCGGGATCGAACGCAACTTCTGGCCGTCGGCAGCCTTCCGCAGCTGCTCGTCTAACGGATGCAGCGCCCAGCCGTCCCGGTTCTGCACTTGGGTGGTGAGAGTGAACTGGTCGTCTTTCTCGGGAAGCCGCTTGCCGTTGCGCTCCACAACGCGGCCGATGGAAATCCGCCCGATGACGGGCGGGGTGATGGCAAGACCCTTGATCACTGGGGGTTCTCCTTAGGGGTGGTGACGAGGCGGAACCGACGGGCACCCGGCTTGCTCTCCCGGTAGGAGGCGACAAGGGCGGGGTGATCGGCTTCGAGTTTCTTGACGTTGAGAACGAGGCTGTCCTTCGCCCGCTTGAAGTGCGCTTCGCCAAGAGGGCCGAAGGCCGCAACCGAGGCCTCGCCCATGGCCTGCTGGATGGCCTGACGATGACGCTCCGCTTCCCGCTCGCGCTCGTCCAGTTCTGTGCCGAGGGCCAGTAGGCGCTCGAAGGCCGAAAGGAGGCCTTCCTGCTCGCCCAAGTCGATGACGGTGTCCGAGCCCCGGTACAACTCCCGGAGCGCCTTGGCGGACGATGCAGAGCCATCCGCGGCGGGCGGCGTGCCTGACGTGACCAGCTCCCAGAACCGGGCTTCCAGAATTACCAGCCGGGAGATGACCTCGTCGTCCCGCTCGATCCGGTGGATCTGCAGTTCCTGACCACACAGCAGGACCGCGACATCCGCCGCGCCCTGCCCCGTGACAGCCAACTGGTGCTGCACTTGGATCTGGATGTGCTCCGGCACCCCGGCACGCCACTTCCGTGAGCCATGCTCGCCGGCCGTTTTGCACTCGAGGATCCGCACCTCATCCGACCCGACCACTTCCCGGTCGAGGTTGGCTAACATGAAGGGGAAGGTAGGGTGCTGGAGCACCGCATTGACCCGCCGCACGCGTCGACCGGTGGCCTTCGCGTAGGCGTCCGCCACCAAGGGCTCGAGGACCGTGCCCCAGTAGATGGGCGAGTCCACGTCATCGTTCAACGGACTGACCGGCACAGAGCCGGTCTTCTGCGCCCACAGCTCCAACGGGCTCCGGTACGGGCACAGGCCGACCGCCGAGGCGGCGTCCGAGCTGCCGATGCCCTTCTTGCGCTCCTCCAGCCACGCCGAGCGATCCAGCCCGACGGTGGTACTGCTCACAACGGCATTCAATCGCCTCATGGTTTCCTCCGGACAAAGAAAAGGCCCGGTCGTTGCCGACCGGGCCTTGGGACTTCTGAAGATTGTTTGACAACTGCCGCGATTGAAGGTCTCGACTAGTCGAGGTCGACCTCGGGCGTTTTAGTACGACATGTACTCGGCAAAGTTCGTCAGCCGGTCATCCAGCGCACGCTTCAATCGAAGCTCAAGTAGCGGCCCACCATAGTTGACAGCGGCAATTTGATCGCCAGCGCCATTCACAATCTCATGGCCGCCATAGATGAGCTGAGGCCCAGCATCGCTCACGGCCCATTGGTACGTCTCCGTTGCGACTATATCCCGATAGCGCTCCTCCATCGCTTGCACAGCCTCAAGGCGCTTTGCTTCCAACTCGGCGAGGAGCTGCGGCTTTCGCTGCTGGAACTCGGCCTGTTTGGCCTTCAGTTCGTCGACCGTCCGCTGTCGCTCTATCGCGGCCGCACTCTGGCTGGCCTCGGCGTCCATCGCGTCCTTCGCAAGTTCTGCTTCAGCCGCTGAAACCACCTCCGCCAGTTGCCTCGCCGATACTTGCATTTGCGCACTCAATGCGGCGTTGGCAGCTTCGAGCTGAGGGCGAGTATAAGCTCGCCCTTGCTCGCTGGATTGGTTCTGCATTCGCGCCTGCCACACGTCCTGCTCTCGAAACGCACGCTGCAAACCTTCGAACCATGAACCGAGCCAGCGGCCCTCATTCAAGGCATGGAACTGCTGGAAAGTCGCAGTGCCTTGAGCGAGCGACAACTGAAACGCACGTAGTCCTGCCACAACCTCGACGTCTGCCTTGTGGAATCGATCCTCCGAAACAGAAACGTCTTCGACCCATGCCATCTCTTTGCTGAAACCCTGATCGGCCGCCTCGACACGCGAAGTCTCACGCGCATGTCGCCGATTGATCTCCTCGATCTTTTTGTCGCGCTCGACAGCGAAGTACTCTGGCGCATCAGCCAGAACACAGGTATAGACAACGATCCGTCTTCCGCGCTCGTCATCGATCGCCGACCAATCGACCGCTTCGCAATGCGCCCGATCGTCAAGCGCCTGCCCCGTGGTGTACGTCGAATCGACCGGGTAAGGAAGCTCCCGGACGGCACCGATGTCGCCCACAGAGCAAGCTGTCAAGGCAGCGGCCAGCGCTGCAAGTAGTGGAATCCTCACTAAGCATCTCCTGAGATGGGAATGTGTGATGGGCGCAAGTCGTCCGCGCCAAGATGAAAAAATGAACTGAGCGCCTTCAGTTACGGTGACGCTTCGACAGCGACCGCGGGACGTGCCGAAAGCTTCTGGAAACGCAGACGGCTCCAGATGTAGATGCCGAACACAATTGGGCCGGCCCAGGCATCGACCATCAGCGCGAGGATCGAGACGACCACCCACCAGGTCCACCAGAAGGCCTGGTAGTGCTTACCAAGGGCCGTCTGGACGATGTCGAGGTTGACGAAGAAGTGAAGCTGTACTTTGTTGAGGGGAGCGCCCCTCTTGATCCGATTTCCGGCGGAGATCGAGAGCGGGATCATCACGAAGAGAATGATCAGGATGTAGATGCCGAACATGGAAATAGCCCTTTGGAGGTGTTTCAGGAATTGACTGGAGATCGCAGCGATGGCATCGGCTGCGCGCAGCACCATCGGTACGGTTGACGCATATCTACGCGCTGCGTAGAGTCTGCCACGCATGTAGGGGTTTGGTCATGATCGAGGCTCGCTCGCCCGGTCCCTCGCCCCTTTGCCGAAGCAACCCGCTCAATCGCTATTCGCCGAACGTCTCGTTCAGGCACGCGAACTCCGCGGGCTCAGTCAGCGCGCCCTTGGGGACTTGATGGGCTTGGGGAAGGAAAAAGGCTCGACCCGGATCAACCGCTACGAGCGGCAGACCAGTTCGGTCAGCCTCGATGCGCTGGATGCTCTGGCGAGCGCGCTTGAGGTGCCGACGGCCTATCTCGTTGCGGACAGCGGCGCCTTTGCAGACGCCCTACTCCGCCTGAGCCAGATCGACCTCGAGCGACAGCCCGAAGTCCTCGAGCTGTTGGACCGCCTGGTCCATGACCCGAAGCTGGCGGCGCGGCTGCTCGCAGCGAGCAAACCGGCTGCCAAGGCGAAGCGCGCAGGCCGGCGCAAGGCGTAACCCTGCGCTGGCCCACCCGAGATGCTCAAGCCACATGGCTGAGCACTTCCTCCCAAGCTTTCTGCTTCAGCTGCGCCCCCTGCCCGAACCACGCTGCGTCACGACGGTGGTCGTCACTGCGAGCCCGGCGATGGTGGTCGACGTACTCGGTGACGCTGTTGAGCAGGCCCCACGCCGTGCCGCGACTCGACGCCAGCATCGCCCCCCTGCCCCCACCCGCGTACAGCGCACGGACGCTGGCCAGCGCCTGTTCGTTCACCACGTCGTCCCGGCTCTCGGTCACCGAGTAGGTCAGGACACGGCGAAGCAGATCGTCGACGGCATCCGGTGCCAGCTGGACCTCGCAGAGCGCCTTCATGCGGGCCACGAAGCCGTCCCACGCCGACACGGTGATCCCGAGCTGGCGCTTCACGGCATCCGGATCGAAATGGCTGCGGTGCGGCACCTTGATGGCCCCGCTGCTGTTGCCCAGGGCGATCGACAGGGTGTTGTTGCAGACGACGCGTACCGAAGTGAACTGGGCGGTGGTCGCGAGCGTTCCGTCGCAGGCCGTGGCCAGAAGCAGATACCCGTCCACGCGATCCCGGCCCTTGAGCGTAACGCTCTGACCGGTCCGCGCGAGAGCCCAGAACTTCTTGCCCTCCCGAAGCACGCCAGCCGTTTCCAGCTCGAAGCCGTTGCCGGCCGTCAGGTCGCGGTAGAACTCGAGGATCTCGCCGGGCTGGACCACCTTGAAGCGCTTGCTCACCACCGCGAGCGGGGCCTTGGTGTCCGAGCGGTAGAGCACCTTCTGCTCGGGGAAGGCGTTGATGACCCCGACATTGTTGTTGCCCGTGATGTAGCGAACCTCGGACTCCTCGATCGCCCAGTCCATGCCCGACTGGCGACGCCACTCTTCGATGGACTGCCCGGCGGCGAGCCGGTTCCCGATGCCGTGCCAGGGCTTCTCGCCGGCGTAGGCCATGGTCTGTACCAGATGCATTGCTTCTCTCCTGAATTTTCTGGACGGCATAAACGAAGAGGCCCGGGACAATGCCCGGGCCTCTTCGCTGTGCCGCATGGTTGGATGAACTAGTCCCTGATAATGGGACCGCACTGCGCACACTTCACGATGCCGACGATGACCGCCGTCGCCACGACGAGTACGCAATAAACCGCTTCGAGCTTGCTGGATGGCACGTGGATGCCTCCGCTACGCGCACTGACTCCGGAGTGCGGAGCCGGGAAGCGGAGTCCCCGCTTCGGGTGGGTAATACGTGGCTGAAAAGCAATGGGATCAATGGCCCGAGATACAGCCGCACGTAGCGACAAAGTGAAAAGCCAAGGATTGAGCGCCACTCACCTGACGCCAAGTGCCACCCCAAGCCTTTGCCTTACCTGGTCGTAGATCTCGGACACACCAGGCATCGTCAGCGTGACTGCGACAGCGAACGGCGCCGCATCGTCGATCAACAACCCGGCCTGATCCGCCTCACGCTGAAGATGCAGAATCAGCTCCATTCCATCAGTAACTTCAGCTACTCGCTCGCCGTACCAACGCTGGTGATAAAGCGTGCCTCTGCTTCCCTGATTGTGATCCGGCTGATTCGAGAACGACTCCTGGAGACCCAAGGCGCCAAGCGCCGCTGGCCTCAAAAGCTTCAGCCGAACTGCGCGGTAGCGCCGGCTACTCGGGTTTGTCGGAGTAAACCACGCAACAGTCGCAACAATTGCATGCGGGAGAGCACGGTTCGCAATAGCAAGCGGAATCGGCACCGGGATATGCATTACCTGGTTCGAAAAAATCTCCCCGGTAGCCCAGAAGGTCGCTCGATCACCCGCACAAGCTGTCGCGTCTTCAGCATTGACCAAGCCATAGCCAAGGAATCGACGAATATTGTCTTTCTGCCTGACATGATTCCTTCCACCCGCTGGACCCAAGACCCTACGGATCATCTCGGCAGAAGCATCTGGCCACTGCGCCGTGTGCGCAACTAGCGCTTTGATCAACACCGCTCGCTGGCGATTACTCAAAGCGAGAAAGTCATCACCATAGGCCTCTTCCAGAGCGTCGTGGATACGGTGGCATGTCCGGGATGCAAGCGCTGCTGCCGCGCTCGTTCCGCCTGTATAGGACTCAAACTGTTCGTCCAGAGTGACTGGCGGTGCCGCAACCTTTAGACCCGCAGCACGGGCAGGGCTTGCCGGCCTCACCATCAGTGCTTGCCCCGTATTCCCCTGCACCCAGAGCCGCTCTCGAGAGCCAGGCATCAGAATGTCCGGCTTCACAGCAGATCCAAAGCCAGGACCCAACGCGCTGGATGGATTCGCCATGCCCACTCCGGAAAACGGCTCCACAGAGCTTCTGGCAACAGAGCGGTAAGCATCCTGCACATCATCAAGATTGCAGGCACCCACTGTGATTCCGTTTATCGTCTCCGCAGGAGAGATAAGCTTTCGCTGGCCTGCCAATCCTCCAATAGCGCCCAATACAGCAACCGCCCGAGCGTTGGGATCCGCATCTTCAAATGCGGTGCGCGTTGAATAGTCAGGAACCTCAAATGTATCGAGGACATTCCCAGCACTCACCACAAAAAGAATGCCGTACTCGTAAGCAAGACGATCCAGGAGCTTCGCCCAAGCAGAAATCGACCGATGGAACGGCTGCCGCGCATTGCCAAGCGAGAGGTTGACAATAAGAACATTTGGCGCAGTCGGCTCAGGACCAGCACGCATGGTTCGCACGGCCTGAAAGATCACATCGACGATCAAGCGATTCGACTGAAACGTCTCATCTCTACCAGACTCCGCTGCCATCACTGGAAGCACGTGTATCTTTCGTGCAAGAGGCTGCTCTGATTTGTTCCTGTCACCATGAACGATCAGCGATGCCATGGCGGTGCCATGCTTCCGATCGGAAACGGCAGTAATCGACTCGAGACCAAGCGGGTCATCTATCGACAGGTGATTTCTAAGCAGCGGATGGTTCGCAACAGGAACGCCATCAAGCAAGGCCAAAATAGGCTCACCCAACTCGCCGACCTCAGGCAACTGACCAACCGCTTCGGCATCCGCCACATCAAGCCTCGACGCGATGCTCTGCGGCCGAATGTGCAATACGCTTTCGATGCCTGCGATGCCCTGCCGGCCAACTACCGCACGAACGGCGGCCACAGGCAGATCTACGAGCACTGCGTGGTAAGCGATCTCGCTAATGCGTGAACGCGAAACCACAGATCCGGCGAGGAACTCGACGGCCTCGACAAGTGCAGCCTCAGCCCTAGAAGCACTCGATTGAGAATCTCTATAGACCAACTCGACCTCAAGCCGAATCAGATCGGTCTCGCCACGCCCCTCAATCTCTTGCGTCAGAGTGGCTGCGTCACGGTCGCCCACGCGATCCTGCGGCCCCCAGGGCCTAAGGTCGCGCAACAACGAAAAGACATCGCGCCAGGGAGTGAATCCTGTCGCCAGAACCTCCCCTTCGCTCCAACGTCGCCAAAGCGATTCAATCTGACGCAAAGCCTGCATATCCGGAACAAGGAGATAAGCAACAGCCTCGCCATCAGCCTCATCTGCGGCCAAAATCTCTTCATCGATGAACTCGAGGCCGCCCACTCGAGATACTGCGGCGGCAAATGCGTCAACGGCGCCGCGAAGTTCGAACACCAACAACCTCTCCGGTGCGATCGCACCGGGGTCGGTGGTGATACTCAGCCCCTGAGAGCTCCCCGCAAGAACTTCTCGCAGACGATCAAACTTCGGGCCGAAGCGCTCGGACTGCTGCTCAGCGGAGAATCGTTCAGGCCTTGGGATGTTCTGCCTTCGCCCTACGCGCGGCTCGGCTTGAGGCCTTGGGAGCACACGAAGCAGCGGCTTGCTCGGGTCGCTCGTCATTCATAGCCTCCGGCCGCACTCGAGCATTCCATAGCTCCAGCTCATTCTTGAGCGCCTCATCGATTCCAATTCCCCCAAGTCCCAATATATGCCGGCGCCTGACGTTCTGGCAGAAGTCGACGACTTCAGAGTAATTCACAGAGCCAAGCTTTGAAGCAATCACGCCTGCCGACATCGACGGAACTTCCGACCAGCGAGCGATGATTCGCTCTAGTAAAGCCGTCACTGAACTGCGATCAGGCGCTGGGAACGACAACCGCATCTGAAAACGGCGCCAGACCGCGCGATCCAGCAACTCTGCGTGGTTGGTCGCAGCGATGACGATGACATAGCTTGGCAACTGATCAAGCTGCATCAGCAGGAAAGAGACCACACGCTTAATCTCTCCCGTCTCATGCGTATCTCCGCGCTCCTTGCCAATGGCATCAAACTCGTCAAAAAAAAGCACGCAGGGGCGTGTCTTGACATAGTCAAAGAGCCCCCTGAGCCGGGAGTTGGTTTCACCAAGATAGCTTCCGATCAGGGCGTCGTAACGAACCAAGAAGAGCGGTAGCGCCAACGCTTCCGCCATAGCTTCGGCGTATGACGTCTTGCCATTACCTGGCGGACCGCACAGCAGAACTCGATGCCTCGGCTCATAGCCGTGCGATCTCAAAACGTCCGCTCTTGCATGCTCTTCGACCAGCTGCCTACCACTCTCACTAACGGGAAGAGGCAACAGAAGCTGGTCCATCCGCATTTGCGGCTGCACCTCAATGATTGCCTCACGCCCTTGGGCACCAACGGCTTGGCGCTGGGAGAGCAAGCTACTGGAGGTTACTGACACATTCGCGAGCGCTCTCTTGAGGCGATCAGCAAGAATGTGGTGATTCTTCGCACGCTCATCTGCCGCCAATGCCTCAGCCGACGAACGGACGCCAGCCTGGTCACCGCTGGAGGCAGCACGAACTAACGAGACGAGAAGATCACTGCGTGCCATTGAACTGCGCTCGTAAGTAGATTCGGAAAGGCGCTACTTCAGATCTTAGCGCCTGATCGATGCTTTGTCGCCAAGGCGCTTCCGGGCTTTCGCATGCCGCCAGAAGAAGTGCAGCGCGGACCTCACGTCGCGGGACAAATAGACCAAATGGATGACCACGCGAGGACCTAGTCACCGCCCGCCCTATCGAGGGAACCCCTCAATGCACGCAGACCAAATCTGCATCATCCGTCGACGATCTTCCATGTACTCCGCTTGGTTGTAGCTTGCCCTGACCTTGTCGCGCTCCGCATGCGCGAGCTGGCGCTCGATGACGTCGGCCCGAAAGCCCATCTCATTGAGGATCGTCGACGCGGTCGCCCTGAAGCCATGGGCCGAGAACCCAATGCCATCCGCGCCATTGAAGCCCATTCGCTCCAGAGCGCGATTGAGAGTGGTCGCGGACATGCACTCGCCTGGCTTTCGGTTGTTAGGGAACAGCAACCGACCACCCCCCGTGTAAGTGTGAAGTTCCCTCAGGAGAGTCACTGCCTGATCCGACAGGGGAACGATGTGCTCTTGCCTCATCTTCATCCGCTCCGCGGGAATACGCCATTCCGCAGCATCGAGATCGAACTCTTCCCATCGCGCCATCCGAAGCTCGACCGTTCGAACGAACGTGAGCAGCATCAAGCGTAATGCGATGACGGTCGTCCGATAGCCCGCGTAGCCATCCAGAGCCGAGAGGAACTGGCCGATCTCTTTCTTCGACAATGGGCGTCGATGCTCCACGCGCGGCCGATGGATCGCCCCGCGAAGTGCTGAAGCAGGATCCCCGTCAGCCCGAAGCGTCGCCACGGCATAGCGGAAGATCGCTGAGCACCACTGTCGGACGAGCAGGGCCACCGTTGCGGCTCCTCGACCTTCAATTCGCCGCACGATCTCGAGCAGGTGCGCTGATGTCACGTTTCTGATCGGCAGCTTGCCGACGTAAGGAAACACATCCGCGCCAAGAAAGTTGTCCACCTGCTTGCGGTAGTAGGGCGTCCAGCTCACCGCCTTCTTCGAGATCCACTCCCGAGCGACCGCCCCGAAAGTATTGGCGTTCGACGCCTGAGCCGCAAGACGGTCGGTCTGCCGGTGATGTGAGGGATGGATGCCCTGCTTGACCAGGGCACGTGCCTTGTCGCGCTCAGAGCGCGCCTCGGCCAGCGATACCTCGGGGTACTCACCCACCGCGAAGAGGTTCTCTTTGCCGGCAATCCGGTAGCGATAGCGCCAGAGTTTTGCGCCCGTCGGACGCACTTCGAGATAGAGCCCAGAACCATCCGGAAGACGGATCGGCCTAGGCCCTGGCTTGGTGGTTCGGATGCGTGCGTCGGTGAGTGCCACGAGCGGGTATCGAGCTTTGCGTACCCGCAACGGTACCCGTATTTCGCTCGGCTTACCATGGACGTCCATGGACCATGGCGGACTCTAAGTCATTGTTTCTAATTGACTCATCCTCGCAAGCCGGATCAATCCGGATCCCATTGGACGCCAATGCTAATGATCGATCATCAGCAGCATGTTTGCCTCGAATCACGGCACCGGTTTTCCATGGCCGGCGGCGGGTAGCGGAGAGATCCGGAGCTTACCGAAGATGCCCGCATGCCTGCCGCGGTGGATGCCCAGTTCAC
>Ga0209103_1000051_pt1 | contig 32163 bp, 29 predicted proteins | sample 4C3metaG_FD_184152 | JGI IMG/M metagenome (GOLD analysis project Ga0209103, IMG submission 184152) | Freshwater bacterial and archeal communities from Indian Creek, Illinois, USA - 4C3 metaG (SPAdes) (version 2) | ecosystem: Environmental > Aquatic > Freshwater > Unclassified | place: USA...
GCGCGGTGTTAATCGTAATACCACGGGCCTTCTCTTCGGGGGCCTTGTCGATCTGGTCGTAAGCCACTTTCTCGGCTCCGCCTGCTGTCGCTATAACGGTAGTGAGGGCTGCCGTCAACGTCGTCTTACCATGATCAATGTGACCAATCGTACCTACGTTTACGTGCGGCTTATTGCGCTCAAACTTCTTTTTACCCAATTATATTCCCCTCCTAATTAGACCAGCGTACTACATCATCTTACCAAGCCCAGAGCGTATCGTCAAATACTCTAAGACGGTGTATGAAAAACAAATTGTGTTTTGGGCGACGAGGTTAGTCTAGCAAAAGGGCGGCCCTACTTTAACTCCGACAAAAAATTAGAAGACGCAAAATACGATGGCTACTACGCCATCGTCACCAGCGAACTTCATAGGTCCGACAGCGAGGTCATTTCCACATACCGCTTCGATTACCGCAGTGAGATTTCGGACAATGTGTAAAGGCCGCAAACCCTGGTGGGTCACTTTTGCCGTGATCGTGGCTCACTTGTATCGTGGAGTGCAGTATCACTTCGTAACAGTCGCGGCAAATTCCACGAGTGCGGCTCGAAAGCACTTAAAAGGAGGCGTCACGAGCCCAGCACCCACTTGTCCCACGCCCGGTTCTTTGTGCGCAATGCCCGTGTTAATGATGGGCAGTATGCCGGTCTCTACTACCTTTATAATGTCTATACCAAGCGCGGTAGGTTTGAAATCAAGCGTGGGGAGGGTAAACGAACTGTTTTCGCCATGGCAGATCTCATGCATCTGGAGGGAGTAGTTCAGAGCGTCTTGCACTCTGCCGCCCACAAACTTGACAATAGCCGGCGCACCACCCATGGCAAAACCACCTATGCCCATCGTCTCCGTAATCGCGCTATCGCCGATATCGGGCGCAGCGTCTTCTTGCGTAAATCCTGGAAAGAGTAAACCCTCCACATAGTTAGCCGGTCCCGTAAACCACTTGTCAGAGCTGCTGATTTTAATGCCAAATTCAAACCCGTTGCGGGCCATAATAGTGCACACTGTCGCGTGCTTAACGCCCTGGCCGGCCTGCAGGGCAAGCTTGCAGTAAGGCATAGAAAGATTGAGAAAGTAGTGGTCATTTGCCTTGATAAATTCCAGTGCTGCAATTTTCTGTGGCAGAGGGAAGTCGGTTCTTAACACATGCCCCATCATCTCACGCAGAAACAAACAGCCGGCCGCTTTGTTACGGTTGTGGCACTCATCTCCCATTTGCAGAGCCTGCGCAATAATTCCGCCTATGTCCATGCCGCCACAGAGAGTTAATGCTGCGTCCAAAACGGGCGCAAACTCTTTCTCCATCCAGCTCAGCCGCTGCAAGACCTCGTCGCTGTTCGCACCGTATCGCAGCACCTTGCCGAGCCCCTCGTTAATGGTGCAGTAGGCGTAGCTCTTGTTCGCTTCATCATACAAGACGTGCACCGGCATAGAGGGTGAGATAACCCCCGCCATCGGCCCAACAGCCGAATGCTCATGGCAAGGGGCAAAACGGACGGCCCCGCTCGCAGCCAGCGCTAAGGCCTCCTCGTTGTTTTTCGCTAGTCCCTCGTATACCAACGCACCCATAACTGCGCCACGCATGGGCCCTGCCATGTTAGCCCACAGAACGGGAGGGCCAGCGTGCAAAATCGTCTGCGCATCCATGCCGGGAATAACATCTCTAGCACGCTTAACGCCTATCAGTCTGCCTGTCACCGCCTTAATGCGACGCAGGACTTCGTCATTGGCACTTTCAATCACGGCGCGGTAGGGCGCGAGCCTTTCTAGCACCTCAATCAATTCAGCATCTCCTTGTGCGGGTGGACGCCACTCTAAGTGCACATAAGAAACATTCTGCAGGTGCAAATCTTCAGTAAAAGTGGGCGTCCCCACATTGATGACCTTGAGGGTTTGTCCAAACAGATTGTGCATGCCCATCTAGGCACCTCCCGACACTATTTTACAAGCGAGTTGCACCGCGTGAGCGTTACTAGTGGCTACAATGACACCTAACGACTTCAGTTTCTCGCATTGGCTAGCAAAGCCTTGCTTGTCTAAGTCAGTTCCACAGACATAACCGACTATGGCCAGATGCCTGCCCTCTGCCCCAGCTATTTCCCGGGCAATTCTCAACGCGTCCAAAGTTACCCCTACCGGGTCAGAATGCGAGCCATATCCCAGTTCAAAATCTAACAGTAGTACCGCTGTTTCGGGGTCTGCGGCCTCTTGCAGTATGCGCGCGAGGCGTATGTTCGGGTCAATCATAGGATGCGGCCTACCCCTAGTGAACATGTCGTCACCCAGATCCACAAAGCGGTGCCCCCTGCTCGTCAGAGGATCTGCCAGCTTTTCGCCGTCTAGCTTGGCCACATTGCTGAAAAGAGGGTGCACTTCCTTTCTCGCAATACTAAGCGCTTCTGCACATAGCGTGCCCCCACAATAAAGACCGCGCATAAAGCGCTGTGCAGGGTGCATTTTACGGCTTTCTTCTGCGACGCGTGCAGCAAAGAAACTCGCGTCAACCACCTTTTCCTCCACTTGTAGTCCAACGAGAGACAATGCAGTCGTAGCTGCGGCCTCCAAAGTAGCAACAAAACGCCAATTCGGGTCCAAACCTTCGGGGGCCCCGCCATCGAGAAAGCAGATGATCGCTGGCTTTTCTACACCACGCAATACATCAAGGATTGCGCGTTGAACCTCTCTCGCCGGCGGTTTGGAAATAAGCACAATGACCTCTGTTTGCATATCGCGCGACAACGCTCGTACGCCTTCAAGCATCATGATACCGCCTATTTCCACACTCAAGTCACGTCCGCCCACGCCAATGGCCTGCGAAATACCGCCCCCCCAGCGATGAATGAGGACACTCACCTCTTGCAGCCCCGTCCCCGAGGCCGCGACCAAGCCTATGTTGCCCGCACGTACGCGGTTAGCAAAACACAGCCCCACCCCATTGATAATAGCGGTGCCGCAGTCAGGCCCCATAAGTAGGAGACCCTTGTCTCTGGCCATCTGTTTGAGCCGTTTTTCATCTTGTATAGATACATTGTCGCTAAATATCATTACATGGAGTCCTTGGATCAGAGCAAGCTCTGCTTCTCGTGCCGCGTACTCCCCCGGGGTAGAGATAACGACTAGATTAGCGTCAAAATCACCCAACGCACCCTTGATTGTCTTATGAGCAAGGCGATGTCCGTCGTCGCCTTGTCTTACCCCTTGCTTCAATTGACGAACAACTTCATCGAGGATCGTTGCATCATTAGTTTTGCTGATAACGCCAATAATACAGTCGTTAGCCGATGCTTCGTGCAGTGCGGATGCAACAAAGCCAAGCCCGAGCAATATTTCTTTGTTCATCTCTGTAGCCATAACAACGACTATTTCTTCCGCGTCTAGTTGACTCTGCAGTCTTGCTGTGAGGGACATTAAAGTGACAGAATCGTAATATTCATTGCGCAAAATTTTGCTAAATACATGCATCGAGCAACCTCCTATCGTACCCCTATTGAACGTGCCCTCTCTTGTCCACACCTTAGCGTCCGCATTAAACCAGCACCTTGAGCAACTCCGCGGAGGTTGTCGTCCAGCCAAAAATACCTCCCTGTTGGTTTATCATGCGAATGGCTGCCTCATGGTCGCTAAAATCAAATGCGGCGGTGCCATCTTCGATCATCAAACATTCGTATCCTCTGTCGTTGGCCTCGCGAATCGTCGTATGCACGCACACGTGCGTAGTCACGCCGCAAACTATGAGGCTTTCTATATCGCGATTTTGCAAAATTAGCTCGAGATCGGTCTTGTAAAAGGAACCCTTGCCGGGCTTGTCGATAATTGGTTCACCTTCGAGAGGAGTCAGCTCATCCACGATGTCGTGACCATACTCGCCACGGATGAGAATTCTGCCCATCGGCCCCTTTTCCCCGATAGCGGGACTGCGCCTTTTTTTAGCGGGCGGGCAATCGGCTAAGTCCGAACGGTGCCCTTCTCGTGTATGCACAATGAACATCCCCGCCGCACGGGCGGCGTACAGGATTGTCTCTACCGTCGGGATAATGGCTTTTGTCGGCGAAATGTCGTTGCCGAGGGCCTCACCAAATCCACCTTGTGCGCAAAAGTCTCTCTGCATATCGACAATCAGTAGAGCCGTCTTGGCAATCTCGAAATCAAACACGAACGGTCTGGCGTGAACCACGCATTTTCTCATATCAACACTCCCTCTCGCTTAGTAATTCTGCACCGTTTTACAAACCTCCTAGGTCGTCCAATACCTTTTCTTGCTCGAATTATTGCTCGAACCGCAAGACCATCGTCTGCCTGACAAATCACTCTCACTGTATCACTTGTGGTGAAAGCCAGCATTGCACTTATTGGATAAAACGAGGGGCTATCCTTTAGCCCCTCGGTAAAAAACTTGCACCTGTCAGAGCCCCGGGCATCCTGATAATCTTAAGCGCAACGTGAATCGGTTTTGTGCAGTTCATTCCCCGCGCTGAAAGAGACCGAGGATACCGCGTGCTATCTGCCAATTAACCGACACCAAGACTCAGCATAACTGTCCATAAGGACAATGCATAAAGGCCGCAGACCCTTTGCTAGCAAGGGTTCGCGGCCTTTATGCATTCGTTGTGGCTGTCAAAATAAGGATCTTACCAAGCCACGAGCGTACCTTCAAATACTCTGTGTAACTCTCATTCTTAATCCTTCATTTTAGGGTCAAGGGCATCGCGCAGGCCATCACCCACAAAATTGAATGACACGACTGTGAGAAAAATGAAAAGGCCAGGGAAAATAGTGATCCACGGAGCCTGCCTGATGAGGGCTCGTCCTGTATCCAATATACTGCCCCAACTGGGTGGATTGACAATGCCAACCCCGATAAAGGCCAAGCCAGATTCAGCGAGTATAGCGCCCCCAATGCGCAGAGTAGCGCCCACAATGATGGGAGCTATGCTGTTAGGCAAAATATGCCTAAAGGCAATGCGAAAGTGTTTTAATCCCAGTGATCGAGCTGCCTCTACATACTCCAATTCGCGCAGGAAAAGAAACTGGCCTCTCACCGTTTTCGCTAAGGACGGCCACGCTGTGAGGCCCAGCACCAGCATCACATTGAGTACGCTTTTTGGCATAACAGCTACTATTGTCAACAGCAAGAAGAGCAGAGGAAAGGACATGAATACCTCAGTCACACGCATAAGAAAGTCGTCCACCCAGCCCCCGAAATATCCTGCTGTAGCTCCCACCAGCGTTCCCACTAGAACGGCAACTCCAGCGGCTACAAAGCCTACCGACAGGCTAATGCGCCCTCCCCACAACACTCGGCTGAAGATATCTCTCCCTAGGCGATCTGTCCCCATAAAGTGGGTCATGCTGGGCGGGCGGAGTGACTGTGATAGATCACTTTCTTGGTAGTCATACGGCGCAATCCAGGGCGCGGCTATGGATGCTAAACTCATGCTAATTAAAAATACGAGCGAGATCATGGCCAGTTTGTGGCGCGAAAATCTGTACCAAATCAATTGCCAATATGTTTCTTCTGCTATCCTTTGTGCCTGGGTGGATTGCTTTGTCACTTCCATAACCTCTCTCCTCAATACTTAATCCGGGGGTCAACTAACAGGTACAAGAGATCGGTTAAAATCCCGCCCACGACAACCATCATGGCGCCAATGAGATTAAAGGCCATGACCACCTGATAATCTCGATTCAGTATGGCATCTATGGCTAAGAGGCCCACTCCTGGCCAGCTAAAAACTCTCTCGATGACGACAGAACCGCTCAGCAATATGCTAAACGTAATCCCCACCATAGTGATGATTGGCATCAAGGCATTGCGAAAAGCGTGCTTCCAGACAACAGTGGCCTCAGAGAGACCTTTAGCTCTGGCCGTCCGAATGTAGTCTTGATTCAGAACGTCTAGCATACTAGCACGCATAAACCTTGCCACTGGTGCTAGGCCCGTCAATACGATCACAGTGACCGGTAACGTCATATATCTCAGACGGTCTCCCAGCCAGGTGAAAAAAGGGGCCTGCCCAAATTCCACTCCGATCGTAGCCATCCCCGAGAGAGCCAGCCAGTCGACACGCAACCCGACGAAATATATGAGCAACAGGCCGAGCCAAAAAGCGGGCATAGCTTGGCCTAAGAAAATAATCAAGGTAAGACAGTGATCAAACAGGGAGTTCTGTCTGAGCGCTGCAAAAACGCCAGCAGGAATAGCAATAAGATAGATAAGTAGCATCGATATCAAATTGAGGGCTAAAGTCGCCGGCAGGCGCTCGGTAATCATCGCGAGAACTGGTTGCCCAGTTTGAAATGATGTACCAAAATCGCCCTGCAACACGCGCGTAAACCACCGCCAGTACTGTACAGGGATGGGTTGATCTAAGCCAAGGGTGACTTCAATCGCGGCTATCTCATCCGCAGATAAAAGGGATGTATTGATCATAATGTCTGTCGGACCCCCTGGCGACAAAAGCATTATGGCAAAAGAAAGCAGAGAAACTCCCACCAAGAGAATCAAGGCCTGCGAGAATCGGCTAATCACGAAACGCGACAAGCTGCCACGTCCTTTCTCAAGAAATTTCTGGGCACGCAAATTGAGCAGTTCAAGACACGACGGGAATCACCGTGCGTTTAGACTCATGATGAGAGGCACGAGTCAGACGTCTCAATTTCTCGACTGCTGCATCACTAATAATTCGCTATATTTCAATGCTATCCTGCTCCTGAACACTCCCTTGTAGGAAATTTTGCATCACGTGGCGTATTACTCAACTAGTAATCACGACGACAAACAAGGCAAGGCTAGGAGGGGTCTCATGCACATCACTGTACGGGAGTTACTGCTATTGCCCGCCATGCGTGGAGCGGAGCTCTTAGCAGGTAAGGCTGGGCTAGAGAGAATCATCACCTCAGTCAATTTTATGGAAGTGCCGAATATCGTGCCCTATGTCAAGCGTCAAGAATTGCTTTTGACGACAACATATCCTATTCGAGAAGACAAGCAGGCGCAAGCCAGCCTTATCCAGGACTTATACCGCACAGGAGTAGCAGCCTTAGCAATCAAACCCGTCTTTTACGGCAACACAGTGCCTGAAATCATGGTCACGATTGCCGAAGAACTTAATTTCCCGCTTATTCGCCTGCCCGAGACAGCCTCCTTCAATGAGATCCTTAACCCTGTTTTGGAGGAAATCCTCGATAGACAAGCGGGCATCCTCAGGCGCAATGAAAAAACCCACCATACATTAACCCATATCGTTCTAGGGGGTGGGAGCCTGGAGGAAATCGCCCAGGCCCTCGCCGAAATCGAAAGGTCGCCTGTTTCTATACACTCGGCCAATTGGCGACTGTTGGCCTACAGCAAGCCTCTCGCTGAGGATGAGAAAGTTGCGGCGTTCGCTGCGCTAGACACTAGACGATTAGCTGCGGCAACACTACGCCGCACCGAGCCCTACTGTATGATACCCGGCAACGTAGCATGGACAACCATAGAAACTGACTCTGGGCCATGCGTCTTACCTTTCTACGTTCATCCGGTCACCGTCGCCAGGGAGACGTTTGCCCACTTAGTGGTTTGGCTAGATCCGGCCTCTCACTCCCCCCATGATATTGCGGCCCTAGAGCAAGCTTCTGCTGTCGTAGCGCTCGAAGTTAGCAAACTACGCGCAGTGGCTACAGTAGAGCAGCGCTTTCGCAGCTACTTTATTGAAGACCTCATCAGAGGTCGCGTTAACTCTCGCGTCGACGCCCTCTCGCGCGGCGAAGCTTACGGATGGGATCTATCGGCTACTTTTACGCCTATCATGCTGGAGATCGATAACTTTAGCCGCTTTTATCGCGCCTCGGCGACAAGTCCCGCTCAAATACTGCGACGCCTGTGGAACGCTGTCTCGGTGGCAACGACCGTGTATGCGCCAGATTGCGTGGCTGTTGACCGCGGCACACGCATCCTCCTTCTTTTGCCTAGAGCACCACAAGGGTTCGCCAAAATGATCAATGAGGAACTTGCCGATGCTGAGAAACTGAGCGCATCCTTTGGCGTGGGCAGAACAATGAACAACATACTTGACCTGCGCACTGCTGTGGAACAAGCAACCGCAGCGCTAGAAATCGGCCAACTGATTAACGGACCCGGCTCCGTTACGCGCTTCGACGATCTTGGCTTGTATCGCGTCTTATTTGGCAACATCGGACCGGAAGTACAACAATTTGCCGATGATATTCTGTCTCCTCTTTACGCTAGCGATAAGAGCTCCAACACCGAATTATTGCGCACGCTAGAGGCCATCCTGAGATGCCATGGCAGACTCAAGGATGCCGCAAAGGAGTTGTTCTTGCACTATAACACCTTGCGTTATCGCGCCACACGCATTGAAGAGCTCACGAAACTAGATTTACGCACTACACAAGGCATGGTCAATCTGCAAGTAGCCTTAATGATAAAGCGCATGGCGTTGAGCAACCGCGCAAGCGATGGCAAAGAGCCCGAGTAAAACGGGCTCTTTGTTTCTTTCTACAATAAACGTCCCGATACTTTGTTACTCGCAAACATATATTGCCTGTTAATTCTCTGTTAAAATTTTAATGAGAGGCACAATTCAGACATATACGAAGGAGTTGAATTATGACCACACACTACGCGGTAAAAACGCAATCCTACCACGACTCAATTAAACTCATGTCTGCCTCAGCCGAAGTGAGAGCATTGCCCGGCATTTCTCAAGCGGTCGCCATAATGGGCACGGAGTCCAATCGCCTGACCCTTGCACAAAGTGGTTTCGCAAACTATGAACAGATTGACGCCGGTCCAGAAGATGTCATCTTGGCTGTGCAAGGCAGAGACGAACAAGCGGCCAAAACAGCTCTCGCCCATTTTGAGCATCTTTTGGGCGTTAACGCCCAAAAACAAGCAGGCACTGCCGATGTGCAGGCACCACGCTCCATACGCACAGCCGCTAACACATTTCCTAGTGCCAACTTAGCTGTAATTTCGGTGCCCGGAGAATATGCTGCTGCCGAAGCTTTCCGCGCTCTTAATGCCGATCTCCATGTCATGATTTTTAGCGACAACGTGTCGCTGGCGGAAGAAGTTGCGCTCAAAAAGCTCGCCACCCAAAAAGGACTTTTGGTTATGGGACCTGACTGTGGCACAGCAATCATCAATGGCACTTCACTCTGTTTTGCCAATGCCATATCTTCTGGCCCTATCGGCATCGTAGGCGCATCTGGGACAGGCATTCAAGAGGCGACTGTACTCATAGATCGTTTGGGCTCGGGCATCAGTCAGGCCATTGGTACGGGCGGGCGCGACTTGTCAGACGATATCGGAGGCATCACGGCTTTGACCGGTATCGATTTGCTCGAAAAAGACGCCAACACTGCGGTCCTGCTCATCATTTCTAAGCCGCCTGGTAAACAAACGGCCAAAAAACTACTCGAACGCCTGAAAAGCTGCACCAAACCAGTCGTTCTGGCTTTGCTTGGCGAAACCCACCTCCATGACGGCACGGACGGAATTTATTCTGGTGCAACAATTGAGGCTGCCGTCGCCATAACCGTATTCATCGCCCAGGGGCGCCCTCAGATCGCTGCACAACACGCCTTCTCTCGTCACGAATTGCTAGATGTGGCTAAAGCCGAGGCTATGCGTATAGAAATGGGGCGTGTTTTTCTCCGCGGCCTTTACTCTGGCGGTACGCTGGCCGAAGAAGCTAGGCTAGTGCTAACTCCCATACTGGGACGTGTCCAGAGCAACACTGCCAAGCTACCAGAAATGAGGCCACTAAACCTACTGGTTGCCGACAACAACTGCCTTATTGACCTAGGAGATGACGAGTTTACGCGCGGCCGACCCCACCCCATGATCGACCCCTCATATCGCGCTACTCGCCTCCAGTCAGAATATCAAGATCCGAACGTGGCGGTAATTCTTTGTGATATCGTTTTGGGTTATGGGTCACATCCGAATCCGGCTGAAGTGCTGGCGAGCGCAGTGAAGAAGGCACGCGGCGAGAACAAGCACTATGTGCCAGTTGTCTGTTCGGTCTGTGGAACCGATAAAGACCCCCAGAACCGCACCCAGCAAGAGCGCTTACTCCAAGATGCTGGCATTATTTTGGCTCCATCCAATGCCTATGCTGCTGAACTTGCCGGCGCTATGGCCGCTATCTGTGCGCAAAGGGGGCAAACACAATGACTAAGACAGGACTATTCGACTCCCCTCTTCAAGTGATAAATGTTGGTCTCGCCTCTTTTGCCGAGGACCTCTCACGGAGAGGCGTCGACGTCATCAACGTGGATTGGCGCCCTCCAGCTCATGGAGATCCGGCGAAAAACGCCCTCTTGACAAAGCTACAAAGCAAACTGGACCTAGTTTCGCAGGCCAACGCCACAGCGCTAGAGCGCATGCTCAATGCCCACCCTATTTTTGTCGACGTCGGCACAGCGCTTGACACCATTCCGGGGTTTACAGAAAAAACTATATTGCATGCAGGGCCACCAGTCACCTGGGATAAAATGTGTGGCCCCATGCAGGGCGCAGTCGTCGGTGCACTCATCCTAGAAGGACGCGCAACCGATGAACATCTGGCGCGCGAGGTTGCCGCCTCCGGGGAGTACAAATTTGCCCCCTGCCATGAGTACGATGCCGTCGGCCCCATGTCTGGCATCATTACGGCCGGCATGCCAGTGCTTGTCATCGAAGACAAGCACACCAAGCGCCGCGTTTACAGCAACATCAACGCCGAGGGTAAAGGGCGAAAAGCACTCAGCTTTGGCGCCTATGGACCAGAAGTACAAGAGATTCAACTCTGGCTGCAGGATGTCTTAGCCCCGTTTCTCCAAGCGGCTGTACGTGCGGCGGGTGGTATCGACCTCAAAGCGATCATGGCGCGCGCCCTGCATATGGGCGACGAAGTTCACAATCGCCATGCCGCTGCCACGTCCCTGATGGTGAGAGAATTTTTTCCCCTGCTCGGCAAAATTCAAGTAAACAGCGATGATCTCTTCCGCATCGGCAAGTTTCTCTACTATAATGATTTCTTCTTCCTCAACTTCTCCATGGCAGCCTGCAAGCTGATCACGCTGATGGCCCACGGCGTACCTCACAGCACCTTGGTCACCGTCATGGCTCGCAATGGAGTGGAGACTGGTATCAAAGTAAGCGGCGGAGACGCCTGGTACACAGCGCCTGCACCTATGGTCAAGGGACTATACTTCCCAGGCTACTCTGAGGCGGACGCTAACCCTGATCTAGGCGACAGCGCTATTACTGAAACGGCGGGGGTGGGTGCGATGGCTATTGCCGCTGCAATCCCCTTGGTCAAAGTGAATGGCGGTACTGCTGCCACGGCTCTCAGCATGACGCGCGAAATGTATGAAATCACTCTGACCCACCACCCCATGTTTACTATTCCCGTCATGGAATTCGCAGGCACCCCCACGGGCATCGATGCGGCGAGCGTTGTCGAGAGCGGCATCACTCCCTATATCAATACTGGGATAGCTCACAAACAGCCTGGTATCGGCATGGTGGGAGCTGGCGTCTCCAGAATCCCCTATAGCTGCTTCGTACAAGCGCTACAAGGCGTAGTTACCGCCTTACCAAGTTAATAAACAAGCAAATTGGAGGGAAAAACGTGAAGAAAAGCCTAATTCTCTTGACCATCGCGGCCTTGCTGTTGACCGGAACGGGCGCAGGGTGGTCCACCCCATTGTCTGCCGCAACGCTGCCCATCCGCGTACTGGTGAACGGCCGACAACTCACTTTGGACGTAGACCCTGTAATTCAAAGTGGGCGCACCTTGGTACCCTTCCGCGCCATCTTTGAAGCGCTCGGTGCGCAAGTCGACTGGAACGCCACGACTAGCATTGTGAGCGGCTACCTTGGGCGCAGAGCAATCTTGCTTGAGCCTGGCAAAACAGGCGCCTGGGTCAACGGTGACCCGACAACGCTAAGTGTAGCCCCCTCGATAATCGGCGGACGGACGATGGTTCCACTGCGTTTTGTGGCCGAGAGCCTCGGAGCCAATGTCACCTGGACTGAAGCAACGAGAACTGTAATCGTCGAAACCGCGGCTGTTACGCCTCCTCCGCGCGGCGGCACTCTGACGCGCGGCTCCATCATGGAACCTGATAACCTCAACCCTATTTTCGCTAACAACAACATCGGGCGCTGGGTTACTACCATCACTAACCTAGGCCTTGTTCGCCTCGACGAAACGCAGACTCCGGTCAATGCTCTAGCTGACCGCTGGGTGTGGGATCAAAACACGCTCACCTACAGATTCTCGCTACGACCCGGCGTGAGATGGTCAGACGATCGTCCCTTCACCGCGGCTGACGTCAAATTCACTTTCGACACCATTATGGATGCCACCTACACCGGCCCGCGCAGAGGCGACTTTGCCGCCCTCGCGAGCGTCACGATCATAGACCCGCTCACCGTCGACTTTAAACTCAGTCGCATCGATGCCCCTTTCCTCACGCGCATGACCATAGGGATTATTCCCCAACACGCCTTCGCCAATGTACCTGTCGCGCAGATGGGCGCTCACGCCTTTAGTCGCAACCCCATCGGCATCGGCCCCTTCAAGCTGGACCGCTGGGTCAGCGGGCAATTTCTCGCCTTCTCGCGCAACGCCAACTTCCCCCTAGAAGTAGCTCTGCTTGACCAAATGACTCTCCGCATTTACCGCGACAACGATGTCATGGCTCTAGCATGGGAAAACGGCGAGCTCGACTGGCATACAGGATTGCCTTCTGCCTCGGCCACGCGCCTCATTGCTGAATTCGATAAAACCGCTTATTTTAAGGAACTAAACATCAGTCAATATGAATTTCTGCGTCCCAACATGGGGCACCCCTTCTTGAGTGATAGAAGAGTGCGCCAAGCCCTCATGTACGGGCTCGATCGTCCGGCTATGATCAACAGCCTGCTCGACGGGCGCGCCGTTCTCATGAATGGGCATCAGCTACCCTCTTCTTGGGCTTTCAAGGCCGACCTCTACGCTTATCCTTTTAATCGGACGCGGGCGACACAGCTCCTCAATGAAGCCGGCTGGAGAACTGTGGGGGCGGATGGTATTCGCAGAAATGCCAACGGCGATAGACTCTCTTTCACGCTCCTCACGACCGCCGGCAACACTCTGCGTGCCGACATGGCGGCATTCATGGAGAACAGCTGGCGCCGTATCGGCGTTGAAATGCGTACCGACTATGTTACCTTCCCCGTGCTCTTAAACACTCACCTCAATCAGAGCCGCTTCGACATGGTTCTGCTTGCCCCCGGCATGGACGCTGACCCCGATCCCCATACCTACTTCCACTCCACGCAAGGCTTTGATGAGACGAGACGGATAGTTGTCGGTCGCAACAACGGCAATTGGCGTAGCGCCGAATTCGACCGCCTCATTGAACAGGGGCGTAGCACCGTGAATGTAGCCGAGCGACGCAGCATCTACCACCAACTCGAAATTCTAGTTAACCAACAGCTGCCTTTCCTCCCCATCTTGACCACAGTCGACGTGCATGGCATTCATAACCGCATTCAGGGCATCGTGTGGTCATCCACAGGACCCATCTACCCAGAGCTTGTCTTCGTGGCCCGCTAAGGGCGCATAGAGTAACATAGAGAAGCAGGGCTACCCATCTTCACGGATGGGTAGCCCTTTTTTACTATAAGTTATAATTCGAACGCAGTGCAAATCCCTACCAACATGCCGAGGAGCTGATCAGCGCCTGAACTAGCGCCGATAGAAAGCTGTCTTGCGACTAAAGGTGCGAGCACTTCTTCGTGGCCCGCCAAGATAGCGAGGAGTAAGTCCTCGGCCACGTCGGTGAAGTAGCCTCTGGCGGCAAAGCGCAACATCTCTTGGCTGAAAATAGTAGTTGCGGTACGGCGTGGCGAAATCATGCGCTCACACAGGGCCGTTAAGGCCAGATGTTCTTGCTCACCGCCATGCTGCACCGCAGTAGCGAAGTGTAGCGCCAGCATAAAGCCGGCTAAGGCATCATCACCTGCCGGGGTAAGTCCGGCCCCTAGCCCCAGTAGGTGACGGGCAGAGGCTTCCGCCTCAGGATGACAACCGTTCTTTAGGGCGCCGGACAGGGCGCATAAGTTGCGCCACAAGCTCAAGGTGAACGGCTCCGCCAAGGCTATCTCGGCTCCTTGGGGCATGGCTCCACGCGACAAGGCGAGAAACAGAGGGAGATTGGCGCTCGTCCGCCTAGTCACTGCTGCACACCGCGCGGCATGGGAGAGCATGGCAGGCAGAAGCGCAGAACGATAGAGCGGTTGCTCTACCGTTAAGGCCGGGAAGTATGTACTACCCCCCAAGTCAATCGTTACAGCACCTATGGCCACAGTACCCAGGCAGCAGCGCACTACTTGCCCCGAAACAATACCTAACGCTTGAAAGGAGCCCTCTGCAGGGCAGTCAGTGACGACATTACTCGGAAAATTAGGAGTGCCGCTCACCGAAAACGAAAGCAAAGTGCCGTCCCCACGCAGCACATTGCAGGCCCGCTTGAAGACACTGTGGACAAACCCCAATGAGGTTTCTGTGCCCGCGCATAGCGTGGCCGCCGCACTGCCCATACTTATTGTCGCTAATCTAGGCATACGCACCCCCCTGTACTACCACATCAATAAACTCTAAACAGCAAAAAACCCTCGAAGCACAGGCCTCAGGGTATATTATCAGTATGGAGCTGACGACCGGGATTGAACCGGTGACCTCATCCTTACCAAGGATGTGCTCTACCGACTGAGCTACGTCAGCATTGGTAGCGGGGACAGGATTCGAACCTGCGACCTCCGGGTTATGAGCCCGACGAGCTAACCAGACTGCTCCACCCCGCAATATTAAACTACCCAAGTCTTGTCTCTTGTCTCTTGTCTCTTGTATCTTGTATCTTGCTTCTTGCCTCTTGAATTGGTAGCGGGGACAGGATTCGAACCTGCGACCTCCGGGTTATGAGCCCGACGAGCTAACCAGACTGCTCCACCCCGCAATATACCCTATTCTTGTTTCTTGTCTCTTGCTTCTTGCCTCTTGTGTGGAGCGGGTGATGGGGATCGAACCCACACAGCCAGCTTGGAAGGCTGGAACTCTACCATTGAGCTACACCCGCAAAAAGTTCATTTGGTGGAGAGGACTGGATTTGAACCAGTGTAGGCGTAAGCCGGCAGATTTACAGTCTGCTCCCATTGGCCGCTCGGGCACCTCTCCACTTATGTGGCAACGAACCTGATTATACTCCGAAATAGCTTTCGCGTCAAGTCAAATGATTTTTACAAAATAAGTATCTTAGTCTCGTTCCATAAGGTAGCGCTCTACTTTGCGTTTAACTCGCTGCAAGGCATTATCAATAGATTTTACATGGCGATCGAGGTCTTCGGCGATCTCTTGATATGACTTGCCGTCAAGATAGGAGCGTAAGACTTGGCACTCGAGACCGCTCAAAAGCTCGCCCATGCGGCTCTCAATGTCGCGAAACTCCTCTTGATGAATCATTAGCTCCTCAGGGTCGGTAATTTTACTCCCCGACAAAACATCGAGCAAAGTGCGATCTGACTCTTCATCATAGATTGGTTTATTTAGCGACACATAGGAGTTTAAGGGTATATGCTTTTGTCGGGTGGCCGTTTTTATCGCGGTAATAATTTGACGAGTGATACATAACTCCGCAAAGGCCCTAAAGGAAGACAGCTTGTCCGATCTAAAATCGCGTATGGCCTTGTAGAGACCAATCATACCCTCTTGGGTGATGTCATCTCGGTCTGCACCGACCAAGAAGTAAGACTTTGCCTTCGCCCGTACAAAAGAACGGTACTTGTTCATCAGGTACTCTAGCGCATAGGTGCTTCCTTGCTTGGCGCTTTCTACGATATCCTCTTCCGGCATAAATTCGAGGGACACAGCATCACCGGCCGAGCACTCCACTAGGCATCGCCTCCACTCCGAGGAACTCTATAAAACAGTCCATGCCTCATTATATATGATGTATTATGTAAAGGTCAACGAAGAAATCAAGGTTTCATGGGCTTATGCGGCGTTGTCGCACCAGCTCAAAAAGCACCACTCCGCACGCCACAGCTACGTTTAGCGAGCCTATGGGGCCCAACATGGGTATGCTTACCAGTTCGTCGCAGCGTTCTTTAAGCAGGCGGGAGATGCCCTCGCCTTCGTTACCAAACACCACGGCGAGCGGCCCACTTTGCTTCGTCTCATAAATGACTTTACCACTGTCCTCAGCTCCCACCACCCAGAAGCCTGCCTCTTTCAGTAGTTCTAGGTGCTGGGCAAGATTAGCTACCCTAGCCACGGGCAGATGGGCGCTGGCCCCCGCTGAGGCTTTAGTCACTGCTGGCGTTAAGGCGACGCTCCGCCGCTTGGGAATGATGACCCCTTGCGCGCCGGCGGATAGTGCGGTGCGCAAAATAGCGCCAAAATTATGCGGATCTTCGAGGTGGTCGAGCACGATTAGTAGAGGTTGCGGATGGGCCTTGGCAGCTGCTAACAAATCGTCAAAATCGGCATAGTCGTGGGCCGCCAAACGGGCGATAATGCCTTGGTGAGGCCGCCCTTCGCTCATTTTGTCGAGAAAGGCTTTGTCTGTATCGACCATCACTACACCTTTACTCTTGGCCAACTCTACAATACTGCGCGCACTTCCGCTGGCACCCTTTTGCAAAAAGAGTTTGTCTATTTCTTTGCCGGACTTGAGCAACTCGAGCACGGGATTGCGACCTTCTACTTGTTCCATACGGACCTCCCTAAATTCTTTCGGGTGGAGCTTGACAGCTCATAGTACCCTCAGTACAACCGCGCGAACTCCAACAATCTGGCCCCGCTGCGCTAAAGACCGCGGGCGCCTGCTCCTTGGCGAGCCGCAGCATGGCAAAAGCCAAGTTGCGAATCTCCCACTGGGCGCGCGTGCAACAGCGCAAATTGAAAAAATTATATAGACTGCGGGCATTCATGGTCATAACTAGTTTCGTGGTGCAGGCATTGGGCAAGACATAGCGCGCGTCTTCCGCTGGCACTAAAGCGAGGAGCTCGGCATAAGTCTGCCGCAGCTGCTCCATAGTCGCGGTATACTTGGCAGAGGCCGCGGTAGAATGTGCGATATTTGGCGGCGTCACAAAGGAAAAATCGTTAAACTTTATGTAACGTTGGGACTGCTGCGAATACGAAGCCAAGCGATGGCGCACCAGTTGGTGCGAAAGCGCGCGGCTCACGCCCTCGATGCCAAAGGTAAAACTGACATGCTCTAGTGGTGAATCATGCCCTAGCGACAAGAGCTTCTCTACAAGCTCGCGCGCTTTATCGCCCGCTAACTTTTGCCTGATGCCGGCGATATCGAGCGCCGAGTAACAGAGCCGCGCGGCAGCCGCCACCAAGTCATCCGCACTAGGGGTGTGTTGTAGCAGCGTTACTTTCACTTCTCTCCTCCTCCTGCAAACCGCGCATGGCAATAAGAATCTCGCGCGCCCGCTCTTCGCGCCCCGTCAGGTAAAGGTAGCCTACTAAACCTTCTATGCCGGTGCTAGAGCGATACTCGGCCACAGAGGCGCTTTTCGGCACATGACCGCCCTTTTGATTGCGCGCCCGCCGGTAAATTTCCTGTTCCTCGTGCGTGAGCATATCCTCGAGGGCGTAGTAGCCTTTGGCCTGGAAGGATGCACGCACAAAACGGGCCGTCGCTTCGTGCATTTGGCTCATTTTACGCGGGCCTTCCTGCATGGTCAAAACACGCATTGCCAACTCATAGTAGGCATCCCCGATGTAAGCCCATGCTGCCGGAGAGTAATCTTCAGGGTCGATCTGCTTCACTGTTTTTTCCACCTGACGCCTTGCGGTGTATCTTCAAGCACTATACCCATGGCCGCGAGTTCAGTCCGGCAAGCATCGGCCGCCTGGTAGTCCTTGGCCTCCCTCGCTGCCTGCCTCTTGGCAATGAGCTCATGCACATGGTCTTCTAGCGCCGTGTCGATGGTCAAATGCACGCCTAGGATATCGGCTAATCGCACCATTAAGGCCTGCGCACTTTCGGCCTCTCGGCCGGCTAGCTCTTGGCGCCCTAGGGCGATATTAGCCTCTTTGGCTAGATCAAATACTACAGCCCAGGCCTCGGCAGTGTTAAAATCATCGGCTAAGGCTTCTTTAAACTTCATCTCTAAGGCCGCAAGATCCATTTTAGGAGCATTGTCTACGCTAGGGCGTGCCTTGGCCTCGTCGAGAGCCAATAAAGCATTCTCTAAGCGCTCTAGGGCACTCGCGGCGCTAGTGATTTGCGGAATATCAAATGATAGCGGCTTGCGGTAATGAGCGCTTTGCAAAAAGAACCGCAACAGTTTGCCGTCATACTTCTCTAAGAGATCGGCTGCCGTATGGAAGTTGCCGAGTGATTTAGACATCTTGGAGTTGTTGATGACCAAGAAGGCGATATGCACCCAGTACTTGACATAGGGCTCGTCCTTGCTGAGCACCTCGCTCTGCGCTCGCTCGTTCTCATGGTGGGGAAACATAAGGTCCATACCGCCGGCATGAATGTCGATATGCCCTCCTAGGATGCTGCGCACCATGACCGAGCACTCAATATGCCAGCCAGGCCTGCCTTGCCCCCAGGGGCTATCCCAAGCAACTTCAAGCGGCTTGGCTTCCTTCCACAGGGCAAAGTCTGCCGCATAATGCTTATTCTCGCCTAGCTCAACGCGGCTGCCTAAGATTAGGTCATCTAGTTTCTGATTGCTCAGTTGACCGTAGGCCTGGTACTTTTGCACGTCAAAGTAGACATCGCCCCCTACTTGGTAGGCATAGCCATGTTCTATCAGCAGCTTGATGTAGTCGATAATATTTGCAATATGCTCCGTAACCCTTGGATGCGCGTCGGCGCGGCGAATGCCCAGCCGGTCCGCGTCGGCAAAGTAATTGGCAATCTCGCGCTCCACTAGTTCCTCAGCCGAGATCCCTAATTCTTTCGCCCGCCTAATTATTTTGTCTTCAACATCCGTGAAATTCTGCACATAAGTTACTTTATAGCCTAGGTGCTCGAGCACGCGTCGCATAGTGTCACCCAGGACAAAAGCACGGGCATTGCCAATATGGAAGCGGTTATAGACAGTCGGACCGCACAAGTACATGCTGACTTGCCCAGGGACGCGCGGCACAAAGCGTTCCTTGCGCCTCGTCAAAGAATTATAGATTAGGAGCTCCATAGTCCACCTACCCTCCGAAATACCATCATTATATAAGGGATGCCTACCTGGTGCAAGCGACAGTCGCCACCGCGTAACAGGTTGCGCCCTCACCCGCCCCCACAAAGCCCAAGCCCTCGTTGCTAGTAGCCTTGATACTGACATATTCTGCGGCTAAGCCTAGTGCTTGGGCCAAGTTCGCGCGCATGGCCGCCTTAAAGGGAGATATTTTAGGGCTCTCGAGAAGTAGCGTTATATCCACTTGTTGTGGTCGCGCACCTTGCCGAGCCAGTAACTTCACCACCTTGCGGAGTAACGACAGGCTGTCTGCGCCGCGAAATTCTTCATCTGTGTCGGGGAAGTGCTCCCCAATGTCTGCTAGCCCCATAGCGCCAAGCAAGGCATCCATCAACGCATGAGCGACTACATCGGCGTCTGAGTGCCCTAAAAGCCCCTTGGCGAAGGGCAACTCTACGCCGGCGAGCACCAGCTTGCGACCGGCGACGAGGCGGTGCGTGTCCATGCCAAAGCCCACTCGGGTAGTACAGGAGGCCGCGCTGGCGGGCAAGTAGTCCTCCGCCGTAGTGATCTTCAAGTTTTCTTTCTCTCCTTTGACAATGTGCACTTTTTGCCCCATAGCCATCACCAAGGCACTGTCATCCGTAGCCTGGGTGCCCGTCTCTACCGCGGAGCGATGCGCGTCTTTAACTAGCTCTAAGTCAAATCCCTGGGGCGTTTGTATGGCCACCAATTTGTCGCGCGTAAGGATAGTCTCTACCTGCCCTGCCTCAGCAATGTAAACAGTATCCGCGAGGCTGATACCGGGCACGGCAGCACCATGGGCCTTTGCTGCGGCGGCGACACGCGCAATCAGGGCTGTGCTGACAAAGGGGCGCGCGCCGTCATGAATGAGAACATAGCGAAAACTTGGGGGAATGGCCTTTAGGCCGTTAAACACTGACTCCTGCCGCGTAGGGCCTCCCACGACAAAAGTGACTTGGCGTGCGCCAAGGAGTGTTTGCATATAGTCTTCGCTGCCCTGTCGCACAGTAACAAAAATAGAATGGAGACCTGCTGCCAAAAAGGCCTCCACACTATGCGTCAAAACGGTTTTCCCAGCCACTTTGAGGGCCAGCTTATCGCCAAGTTCGTGCATACGCGTACTACTGCCGGCTGCCGTGATTAAAACACAGACATCGTTCATGACAACGCCTACTTGATGCGCGCAAAGATCATGCGCCCCGCTGATGTCTGCAGCACACTGGTGACAACTGTGGACACTGTGTCGCCGATATGCCGCCTGCCTTGCTCGACCACAATCATGGTGCCATCGTCAAGATAGGCGACTCCTTGGTTAAATTCTTTGCCCTCTTTCATAATCTGCACTGCCATCTCTTCCCCTGGCAACACCATGGGCTTAAGGGCGTTGGCCAAGTCATTAATATTTAGCACTGGCACTCCCTGTACTTCGCAGACTTTGTTCAAATTGTAGTCGGTAGTAACAATTTTGCCGTTAAGCTGCTGCGCTAAGCGCACTAACTTACTGTCCACTTCGGAAACGTCCGGAAAGTCGCGATTCATTATTTCGACCCGCAAGGCACTCTCTTTTTGAATATCGTTTATGACATCTAGCCCACGCCGGCCGCGATTGCGTCGCAAAAGATCTGCGCTGTCCGCGACATGCCTAAGCTCCTCCAGCACAAACGACGGCACGACGAGTATGCCCTCCAAAAAATTAGTGCGGCTGATATCGAGAATGCGCCCGTCAATGATGGCGCTAGTGTCTAGCACTTTGTATGCTTGCTTGCCTTTGACGCCTGTGCGCTGTGTTCCCTTGCCGAGGGAGAAGAGCCCGATAATCTCGTCACTTTTCTTGGTGGCAACGGCGAGCCCCACATACCCAAGCACAAGGTAAGATGCGCCCCGCAAGTACCCGCCGACAATGGGCACAATGCTGAGGAGCCCCGTGAGAAGATTGGCGATAACGAGGCCGATAACTAGGCCCACGGCACCAATGACTATGTCTTGTATGGGAACACGTTGAAAGTGACCTTCGGCATACTCGGCTACTGCTTTGCCAATCGCAATCAATTTCGGGGAAAGTATAAAAAATATAAGTCCACCTACAAAAGCCCCGACAATGTACACACCCATCTCAAGTAACAGACTGAAATTCTGTGCCGTTACGCTTTCTACTACCGGCAATAGCGACGACACCAAGCTTAGGGCAAAAATGGCGCCTAACATACCGATGACAACGCGTGCAATCTTCTTCCCCAAGTAATCATCCCCCCTCTCCATATTATGACACAAAAAAGGACGTCTGTGACGTCCTAGGAGCATTCTCTTGTAATCAATTCTTGCACCATGGCCTCACTCTTATTCTCAACCAAAATCAACTCACTGATCAAGATTTGGCGGGCCGTCTCCAGCATGCGTTTTTCGCCCGTCGAAAGGCCCTTTAGTTTCTCTCGCGCTAAGAGGTTACTAACCACTCGGGCCGTGGCCAAGATGCAGCCTGTGCGTAGCTTCTCGAGATTTGCTCGGTAACGGCGATTCCAGTTGCCATCCTCCTCGGGATGCACATCGCGCAAAGCGGCGATAACATTGGGCACATAACTAGCGGGCACAATCTGTCGGAGACCCATATTGTCTACATTGGTCTCTGGAATGTAGACCTTCATATCTCCTAGAGGTATGCGCATGACAAAATACTGTTGACGTTTACCTAGAATCTCTCTCTCTTCTAGAGACTCGATGATCCCAGCCCCATGCATAGGATACACCACCCGATCGCCTATGCAGAACATCAGCCCACCCCCTGCACTCAGAGTAACATAGCCCTCTCTGCAAGTCAAGAAAACTGGATTATAGCACAGTTCGGGTAACCCTGTCAAACGCAAGTGGAAGTTTGACATCTCTCCTGACGTGTAGGATAATCTAAGCAGCTACATTGATAACAGAGGTGATATCCTTGGAAGATTTCTGCACGGCTTTTCAGCAGACGGTAAGCGAAAATTTGGTGCGGCATCGCAGCATTCTCGACGCCATGACAAAGTTTCAAGAGTCTGGAGCACGGGTTAACCGGGCAGTGGCTAAAGCAGCGACAGCCTGCGGGTGTATCGAAATTGGCGCACTGAAACAGCCTATGCCTGAAAGTCTGCTTTTGGCGGACTTTAAAGACAGCGCTTCGAGCCATATACGGGGCGAGCTGTGCGAGCACTGCCGCGAAATTATCGAGGAGGAGCTTGGCAACAACCTCTTTTACTTGACTGCGCTCTGTGAGCTTTTAGGGCTCAAACTACAGGACATTGTGCAAAAAGAAAATAACCGCGTGTCTACACTAGGTTACTTCAAACTAGGCTAAGCGAACTCTTTGCGTCTGACCCGAGTATTAAGAACTAGGAACTGCCACAGGCTACCGCGCATGGTAGCCTGTTTATTTTGCTTTTATTTGCGCATCTACTGGCTTCTACTTTCCTTGGCGCGACCTTTTCTCTTGGCGGCGTTTAATGCGCAGAGCTTTTTGGGTCTCATACCGCAGGCGCCAATTCGCCGGCAGGCGACGCCACAAAGCCCCGTGCCATCCTAAGCCGAACAAGGCGTAGAGCACCAAGGGGACAAAGACTAGACGATGCGCAAACCACAAGACGATCACACTCGCTACAATCGCTACCACGAGCAGCACCCCACTTAGCGGCAGGGATACTTTTTTGAAGTCCGGATAGGGTATCCGACTAACCATTAACGCGGCCAGAAGGAGGTAGGCAAGGGGCAGTAACCACGAAGGTACCAGCCCGGCATAGAGTGTTGCTGTGGCCGAAATGCCACCAGCCGCAGTTATGGGCAAGCCCGTAAAGTGCCCTTGTAGGGGCGAGGCCTGGGTGTTAAACCGCGCTAAGCGAATAGCACCGCAGAACACGTAGAGCGCGGCAGCGACATGCGCCAGCACATCATTCGGTTGCAGGTAGATCAGCAGGACGGCGGGGGCAGCACCAAAAGTGATGACATCAGCCAAAGAATCTAAGTCTCGGCCAAAGCTACTCGTCACATCTAATAGGCGAGCTAGCCGCCCGTCCAGACCATCGAGAAACATACCAATAATAATGACAAATGAGGCATTGCGCCAGTGAACACCAGATGTAACGAGTACGATAGCCAAGATACCCAAGTACAAATTGCCCAAAGTAAAGGCCGAAGGCAAGTAACGCCTTATCCAGCTAGGCACGCGCAATCACTCCTATCACAGTCTCTCCACCTACAACTTTGTCCCCCACGCGCACTGTACAGCGCGCTTCAAGGGGCATAAACACCTGCATAGAAGAGCCAAACTTCATGACGCCAAACTTATCTCCCCGCCCGAGCCTATCTCCCACCTTAACCCAGCACACCACGCGCCGCGCCACTACGCCGACAATCTGCACCAAGAGACATTGTGTGACGCTACTTTTGATGGCCACATAGTTACGCTCGTTCACGGCCGGGGCATCCGCTAAGTAGGCCGGACGAAAGAGGCCTGGCTTATGCACTACACTGACGACTTCGCCGGCAATAGGAGTGCGATTAACGTGTACATCGAGGGGGCTGAGAAAAATAGTGACCAGCTTGGCCTGCCCTAAGAAGAAGTAGGGTTCGTTTACTTCCGTCACCACCATGACCCTACCATCAGCGGGAGACAGAAAGGTGGTTTCATTCTTTGCTTCGGGGGGATGAGTACGTGCGGGGTCGCGGAAAAAATATGCCAAAAAAATTACCAGAGCCAGAGGCACTAAAACGAGCAGGGGATGTGCAAAGTAGGCACCTAAGGCCAGTACGGCGAGAATTATGAGGTAAGCACGTCCTTCTTGTAGCAACAACATAGTCAAAGCCTCCCTAATTGCCCTAGTGCCGGTGACTTAAAACTTGTTCACGAAGCCTCTCGAGACCGTTTTTTATGGCCCTAGCCCGAATCTCGCCAATGCCCTCTACCTCGTCTAGGTCCTCTAGCGAGGCGTGCTGAATGCCCTGGAAGTCCCCAAAAGCGGCCACGAGATTGTCCACTACGCTCTCTGGCAGTCTTTGTATCTTGCTGAGCAAACGATAGCCGGCGGGGGTGATCGCCTGATCTAAGGAATTTAGGCTTGTGCCATGCCCAAGCGTGCGACAGATGTGCAGGGGGTTTAGTAGATCATCGACGCTGAGAGTGGCAAGTTGGGCGCGAATCTCCGGCAGGCCCCGCTGCTCGCCGGCCTGCAAGTAATCGCGAATTAAGAGATTCGTCTCCTCCTCCACGTCATGCGACAGCTCGATAAGCTGCATGCGAATAAGGCGCCCTTCTGTGCCCATTTCCACTAGGTAGCGACGCACCTCACTGGCGCCGCGCAGTACCATTTCGGTGCGATGCACAGCGGCAACTACATCGTATAGCGTGATGGTGTTGCGAAACTCCTGCAGCGACAGCTCTGCTAACATTTTGTCTAGTCCAGATTTGTACTTTTCTAAGGTGCTGATGGCCTGGTTGGCCTTGGCTGTGAGCTCGTGAAATTCGCGCAGTATGTACTTTATGGATCCTCTGTACAAAGTAATGATTGACCGGCGCTGTGAAATGGCGACTACTACTTCGCCGGTCTGCTTCGCTGTGCGCTCCGCCGTGCGGTGGCGTATGCCTGTTTCGGAGGAAGGTATGGTGGCATCAGGTACAAGCTCGGCGTTGGCGTAAAGAATCCGCTTGGCATCCTTGCTTAAGATAATGGCACCATCCATCTTCGCCAATTCGTAGAGCGAGGTCGCAGAAAATTCGCAGTCGAGGGCAAAACCGCCATCGACGATGGACATCACCTGTGGCGAATCACCCATCACGATGAGCGCACCAGTTTTTGCCCGCAATACATTGTCAAGCCCCTCCCTGAGCAGGGTCCCCGGCGCTAATATGCGCAGCGCGCTTATCAGTTTTTCATTATCAGACAAGACTAGTACCTCCTTACAGACTCCAGGCCGCTTGCAGGGCCTCGGCCAAATGCTCTACTGGGTGTATAACAATGGAGCTAGCTACGTTAGCTAGTTCCTTGCGATGGCGCGCCGGCACGATAAGCTGCTTAAAGCCTAGCTTGGCGGCCTCGGCCACACGCGCTTCGATGCGGCTGACGCCGCGTATCTCGCCAGTCAACCCCACTTCGCCTAGTACCGCCAGCTCGCGATTAATGCGGGTATTGCGCAAGCTCGAGGCTAAGCAGACGGCGATGGCCAAATCCGCAGCGGGGTCACTAACTTTCATGCCACCCACGGCATTAACATAGCTGTCCTGATGAGACATATCAAAACCTGCCCGCCGCTCGAGCACCGCTAAAATCATGGCCACGCGGTTACTCTCCACCCCTGACGTCGTGCGGCGGGGGCTACCGTAGTTGGCCGGGCTAAGGAGCGCCTGCAACTCCACCAATAAAGGTCGCGTGCCCTCAAGAATGGGCACTACCACCGAGCCAGCCACATCTACCGGGCGCTCGGTCAAGAGAAGCTCCGATGGGTTCTTCACATCGACTAATCCTTGGCTCCCCATCTGAAAGACGCCAACTTCGTTGGTCGAGCCAAAACGATTTTTTACGGCGCGGAGCAGGCGAAAGGCCAAGTGGCGCTCTCCCTCAAAATACAGCACCGCGTCAACCATGTGTTCGAGTATGCGCGGGCCAGCGATAGCCCCTTCCTTGGTGACATGGCCGACGAGGAAGATGCTCACTTCTGATTCTTTGGCGAACTTGATAAGCGCTGCGGCACATTCGCGAATTTGTCCGATAGATCCTGGAGCTGAGGGCATGGCGTCACTTTGCATGGTCTGAATGGAGTCTACTACCACCATCGCCGGTCTGGCTTCGCGGAGCAGATCTAAGAGCTTAACTATATCTGTTTCGGTGGTGACGAGTAGCTCCCCCGCTTTAATGCCGAGGCGCTCCGCACGGAGGCGCAACTGCTCTAAAGATTCTTCGCCCGAAGCATAGACGACTTTTCTGCCCCCCACCACCAAGGCATGGGCAGTCTGCAGCATCAGCGTAGACTTGCCTATACCTGGGTCGCCACCCACTAACACCACTGACCCTGGCACTAAGCCTCCGCCGAGTACCAGGTCAAGTTCCTGCGAGCTGGTGGACATGCGCCCCTTGTTGTCGGCCTTGACTTCGCCTAAGGGCACTAAGGCATTAAGAACTACCCGCGAGCGCGGCTGACCACTTTTCTTTGTCACGAGGCCCTCTGCCATGGAGTTCCACGCACTGCAGCCCGGGCACTTGCCCACCCATTTCAGACTTTCGTGACCGCAATCTGTGCAAAAAAACCGCGTCTTATCTCCCATAGCACACCTCCTGAGCCCGAGGACTCGTAGCTTTCACCCATTATATCATGCCCTTCCCTTAGGGCGTAAAAAAAAGAAGGCCGGAAGAATCACTCCCAGCTTTAGAACAGCTACTTCTTGGCAAACACTAATGCCCCATCACTGACCGCAATGTGCACACTATCGCCCTCCACAAATTCACCCCCGAGCAGCCGCTCCGACAACTCGTCCTCCACTTGTTGCTGTATGGCGCGCCGTAGTGGCCGGGCCCCGAGCAAGGGGTCGTAGCCGACATCCGCTAAGAAATCCTGGGCCTCGTCACTGAAACTTATCTGCAGGCCAGATTCCAGAAGCCTGCCCGCGAGATCTTGGAGCATGATGGCCACTATTTTTCTTATTTCTGCCTTCTCAAGCTGGTGGAAGACGATAATGTCGTCAATGCGATTAAGAAACTCTGGCCGCACGGACTTCTTTAGCTCATGGAGCACGCGCTCACGCATGGACTCATAGGCACTCTGGCTCTCACGGTCTGGGTTACGCCCGCCAAAGCCGACAGCGTCACCTTTGCGGATAGTCTCGGCCCCTACATTGGAGGTCATAATGATGATGGTGTTACGGAAATTGACGGTTCGCCCTTTAGCATCGGTCAGCCGACCGTCTTCTAGCACCTGCAGCAGGATATTAAAGACTTCCGTATGCGCTTTTTCCATTTCGTCAAAGAGCACGACCCCATAGGGCTTGCGCCGCACGGCTTCCGTAAGCTGCCCGCCTTCGTCATAACCGACATAGCCAGGGGGCGAGCCAACTAGGCGCGATATGGTGTGGCGCTCGCTGTACTCGGACATGTCGATGCGTGTCACCGCATTCTCGTCGCCAAACATGGCTAGGGCGAGCGTCTTGGCCAACTCCGTTTTACCAACCCCTGTAGGGCCGAGAAAGTAAAACGAGCCGATGGGTCTTTTCGGGTCTTTAAGCCCTACCCTAGCGCGCCTTAGGGCTCGCGAGACCGCACGCACAGCTTGTTCTTGGCCGATGACCCGCTCATGCAGTATACTCTCGAGCTTAAGCAGACGCTCTGACTCTTCTTCTTTTAGCTTGCTTACGGGTATGCCCGTCCACATGGCCACAATATGCGCTACGTCTTCGGGTGTTACTTCCGCCTCGCTGCGCCTGCGCTCGCTTTCCCAAGCCTGCCGCATCTCCTCTAGTTGGTCGCGCAGGAGCTTCTCCTTGTCCCTAAGTTCGGCTGCTAGTTCATACTCTTGGCTAGTTGCTGCTGCCGCTTTCTCGTTTTTTAAGGCGAGAAGTTTTTCTTCCACCTCTTTGAGATTTGGCGGTGCAGTAATATTCTGCAGTCTGACGCGGCTACCGGCCTCATCGATTAAGTCGATCGCTTTATCCGGCAAAAAGCGGTCGGCAATGTAGCGGTCGGACAGTTTTACTGCCGCCTCGATTGTTTCATCAGTAATTTTTACGCGGTGGTGAGCCTCGTAGCGGTCCCTTAGGCCTTTGAGAATCTCTATGGCGTCCACGATGGTGGGGGCATCAACCATCACCGGTTGAAAACGGCGCTCTAAAGCCGAGTCTTTCTCCACATGCTGGCGAAACTCATCTAGGGTCGTGGCGCCTATGCACTGTAGCTCCCCCCGTGACAGGGCCGGCTTTAAGATATTACTGGCGTCAAGTGCGCCCTCTGCCCCACCGGCGCCAATAATGGTGTGCATTTCGTCGATGAACAAAATGATATTGGTGGTCTCGCGTATTTCTTGCACTAGTTTGTTGAGGCGCTCTTCAAATTCCCCCCGATACTTAGTGCCCGCAACTAGTGACGCCATATCTAGCGCGATGACTCTCTTTTCACGCAGGGTCTCGGGCACGAGGCCCTGCACAATTTTTTGCGCTAAGCCCTCCACAATGGCCGTCTTGCCTACCCCTGGCTCACCAATAAGCACGGGATTGTTCTTGGTGCGCCGCGAAAGAATCTGCACTACGCGCTCCATCTCTTTAGCCCGGCCAATAACGGGGTCTAAGCTACCTTCTCGCGCCATCTTGGTGAAATCTCGCCCGTGCGCGTCTAGGGTTGGCGTCTTGCTCTTGGGCTTTTTCTGCCGCTCATGGCTCTCCCCGCCGGCCTTTGCCGTGGGAGATTCTGCTAGTGGTTCTTCGCCGCCGGCAAATATCTCGCGCATGCTGTCTAAATCTATGCCGAGACTAGCTAAAATGGCGGCCCCCACTCCCTCGCCCTCTTGCAATAGGCCAATAAGGATGTGCGCCACATCAATAGCACTAAAGTTTTGCCGGCGTGCCTCGGCAAAGGCTAACTCTAATACCTTTTTGACTCGAGCCGACGCGCCCTGCACGGCGCTGTCATTGCCTTCTGGCACTAGCTTCGACAATAGTTCTAATACGCGGTCTTTAGTCAGGCCTAAGTTATACAGTGCCTCGGCGCGCTCACCGCGCAAAGTCATCACTACCCCGAGTAGCAAATGTTCGGTGCCTATAATAGGGTGTTTAAGTTGGCGTGCGCTTTCTTCGGCGGCGGCGAGCACCTGCTCGGCACCTGGCATTAACGGAAACATCAATTTCTTTCCCTCCCTAAGGCCAGGAGACGACTACGCACCGCTTCGGCACGTTTTACGTCTCGTTCTAAGGCCTGTAGTTCTTTTTTATTTACAGACTGCAAAACCCCAGGCTGTATTAAGACCAATAGCTCAGACAATAATGGCAAGGGCAGCGACAAAAGCCCCAGAGAAACGCCTAGGCGTAGCTCCGACAACAACAACATGGCTTCACTGCTGTCGAGCAGGCGGGCACTTGTCAGTACCCCTAGCGCACGAAAGACACGGTCTTCAACTTTGGGGCGATGGGTCGCTAACATCTTCTTCTGGTGAGCCTGTTCTTGGCCCACAATTTGCAGAGTGACTGCTTTTAGGTTGCGTACAATTTCCTCTTCGCTCACTCCACTGGTCACCTGATTAGAGATTTGAAAGATATGTCCCTTGGCCTCTGTTCCTTCTCCATAGAGGCCTCGCGCCATTAAGCCAAACTGCCCGATCGCCATCAGCACACGTCCGATCTGTGCCGACTCTACTAGTGCGGGCAAATGCAGCATCACCGAGGCACGCATGCCCGTTCCTACATTGGTGGGACAGGCCGTAAGGTAGCCGTACTCTTCGTGAAAGGCAAAGTCTAACTCGCTTTCAAGATAATCATCGCAGCGGCTAGCTGCCTGCCAAGCTGCCTCTAAGTCTAGCCCGCCTAGCAGGCACTGAATACGCAGGTGGTCCTCCTCGTTTAACATTACCGACAGACCGCTCGCCGGCGCAAGCGCCACGGCACCTGCGGGCTGATTTGCTAGATGGTAGCTGATGAGATGCTCTTCGACTAAGGCCAGACGTTCATTCTGTGGCAAATCCTTCATGCGCAACATATAGTAACCGTCGGGCGATGGCTGTTTAAGAGCCTGCTCGATGCGCAGCAAGACTTCTTGCCCCGCTTCTTGGCTCATATTCCCGGGGAAGGGCAGGTCCTTAAAGTTACGCGCTAAGCGCACGCGGCTAGAGATGACAATGGGGCCGAGTGGCATCTCTCCCGAAACCCATTTTGCGCGGTACTCCATCTTGCCTGCCCCCTTCACTCTGTCTCAAGCACTTTAATTTTGTCGCGCAGCTCGGCGGCACGCTCAAATTGTTCTTGGTCAACCATAAGCTTAAGCTCGTTACGTAGCTCTTGGAGTTGCCGTTTGCGGCTCATGGCCTGTGCCCCTCGGCTCGGCAGCTTGCCCTGATGAACGGGGTTGCCGTGAATGCGCCTGAGGAGGGGCGCGATTTGACGATTAAAAGTATGGTAACAATCGGCACAGCCAAGGCGCCCACCTTCAGCAAAACGCCGATAATCTGACCCGCAAGTCGGGCAAGCCAAACCGCGCGCCTTGGGTGCCGGGGCCACTTGCTCGAGGTTCATCAACCCGGCCAGCAAACTATTGATGTTAAAACTGCCCGGCCCCATACCCATAATTTCTAGCTCTCCCATCGCCCGCGCGCAGACCTCACACAAATTCTTTTCCGTGCGGTCGCCGTTCGTAACTTGAGTTACATGTACGGTAGCAGGCCGCTCACGACATTCTTCACACAGCATAGCGCTACGCCTCCTTTTCAATCATCAATATCGCTACCATAGAGCGCATAAGCTCTGCCCGCACTTGATCTCGCCAAGGCAGTTCAAGGCGCAAAATGGCTCTATCTACGGCAATACTCATTAAGCGCGCCTCCCGCGCGGTAATGAGATCAGCTTGGTACATTACCTCAATCAGGTGATGGGCCTCATCTTGTGTCAGCGCCAAAGCGGCATGCCGCAAACACTCCTGCCAGAGGAGATCCGCGCTCCGCGCGAGACGGGTGAGGCGAATGTAACCGCCCCCGCCACGACGCGATTCTACCCAGTAGCCACGTTGCGGCACAAATCTAGTTTGCAGCACATAGCTAATTTGTGAGGGCGCGCAAGAGAAAAACTGGGCTAATTCGCCGCGTTGAAACACGATAGGGGCTCCTAAAGCTTCGTCAAGTCGCTTCACTAGGTAGGCTTCGATGTCATCCGCCAGATTGTTCATGTCCCCCTGCCTCCCTTGGCCGTGCCAGACTAAAACTCTGTCCTTCACTGACTTTAATAATAATATACCCCTAGGGCATACTCAACTATGCCCTAGCCGCGATTATGCCAAAATTTGCTCTCCCAGTCTCTCAAGCTTCGTTTTACTCTTGCTGGCGTCTTTTTTTAAGCAAAAACCGCCGCGATTACTCGCAGCGGCTTCGTTCCTAGGAAGACTAGCTACCAAACTTGCATCACGACAAACTTGAGGTAGCTTGTCTCATTGGCGGCTAAGAGCAAGGGGTGGTCGGCGCCCTGCCCGCGCACCGCTACCACTTTGACTTGGCGATGGGCGTCAAGTGCGGCTTCGTTCAAAATGTAGAGAAAGTCCTCTCGCGACAAATGGTATGAACAGCTGGAGGAAATAAGAAACCCACCCGGTTTGACTAACTTTAGTCCCCGCAGGTTTACCTCTTTGTACCCACGGCGCGCCGCCGGCAACGACGCCTTGTTCTTCGTGAAGGCGGGTGGGTCGATCATCACCGTGTCGTACTGCTCCTTGGCCTCTACTTGTTCTCTGAGAAAGTCAAAGGCATTGGCCTCCACCGCAGAAATGCCGGACAAATTGTTTAGCGCGGCGTTTTTTAATGTGCCCGCGACCGCCACGGCTGAAATGTCCACCGCCGTGACGGCGGCCGCGCCAAAACCCGCGGCGTGCACCGCAAACGAACCAGTATGGCTAAAGCAGTCTAAAACCCGGCCACCATGGACAAAGGGCTTAATAAAAGCCCTATTTTCCCGCTGGTCGAGAAAATACCCTGTTTTTTGCCCAGCCCATAGGTCTGCCTGCAGGCGAAAGCCATTCTCCATTACTTCTACCTGCGGCGTAAAGGCCTCGCCCGCAAACTCCACATTTAGGGGCAGCCCCTCGAGACGGCGCACCGGCACATCATTGCGCAAAATTATGCCCTTAAGGTCGAGAAGCTCCCGCAGGGCGTCGGTAATAGTCGTCGTCCAGGCCTCGAGCCCTAGAGCTAAGATCTGCAC
>Ga0209103_1000052_pt1 | contig 31926 bp, 20 predicted proteins | sample 4C3metaG_FD_184152 | JGI IMG/M metagenome (GOLD analysis project Ga0209103, IMG submission 184152) | Freshwater bacterial and archeal communities from Indian Creek, Illinois, USA - 4C3 metaG (SPAdes) (version 2) | ecosystem: Environmental > Aquatic > Freshwater > Unclassified | place: USA...
CCTCTATATCGAGGGCGACAACCTCGACGTGCTGAAACTATTGCAAGAGAGCTATCTCGGCAAGGTAAAGATGATTTATATTGACCCGCCTTACAACACGGGCAACGACTTTGTTTACCGCGACAACTTTGCTCGCGACAAGACCGAATACGAACAGGAAGCGGGCGTGTATGACGAAAATAGCGACCGCCTGTTCAGGAACACCGAGAGCAATGGCCGTTTTCACTCCGACTGGTGTAGCATGATTTACCCGCGGCTTGTTTTGGCACGTAATTTGCTGCGGGATGATGGGGTTATTTTTATTAGCATAGATGATAACGAAATCCCTCAGTTGCGAAAGATTTGCGATGAGGTGTTCGGCGCAGGCAATTTTCAAGGCTGTATACTCTGGAAAAAGAAAACCAATGGCAACAATATGGGGGCTATCCCGCCTGTTCACGATTATATTGTCGTCTATTCCAAAAACAGCCTACAAGTTGCCGACATTGGTTTTGAAGTTTCATACGATGAACAGGCATCAGGCTATTCAAACCCTGACAATGACCCTCGTGGTCCATGGGACACAATGGACTTGTCGGCTAATCACAAGGGACCTTATTTCGCTATTACAAACCCATTAAACGGGCAGATACATTATCCACCACAGGGAAGATATTGGGTTTTTAATGAACAAGAATCCTTGAAGCGTATAGCAGATGGACGGATTATCTTTGGCAAGAGCGGTACGGCTAGGCCCGTCCAAAAGGTCTTCTTAAAAAAGAGAGGAGCTGTGAAACGAAAAGCCGAATCGTGGTGGGATACCCACGGCATGAATGAGGACGCGACCGAAGAATTGACTGCGCTATTTGGTGTTGCCAAAATATTCAGCCATCCCAAGCCCACAAAGCTTTTAAGAAATATTATTTCATTAGTTGCACAAAATGGCGATATCGTTTTGGATTTCTTTAGTGGTTCTGGAACAACTGCAGATGCCGTTATGCAAATTACGGCCGAAAAGTCTTTAGTATTAAAATACATTGTAGTGCAATTACCGGAAGACCTCGAAGAAAGCATGACAAGAGCTGACAATAACGCAAAGGCAGCACTTGAAGTGGCAATAAACTTCTTAAAAAGTCAGAGAGTGCCGTTATTACTCTCTGAGCTCGGTAAGGAACGCATTCGCCGTGCCGGTGATAAGATTACTGCAGAGATTGAAACAGCAAACGCACAGCCGAAGATTGGAGAAAAACACAAACACGTACCGGACATCGGCTTTCGCGTCCTAAAACTCGACGACACGAATATGAACGATGTGTACTACGCCGCGGCAAACTATACTCAAAAAAGCCTAAGCTATCTCGAAAACAACATCAAGCCCGACCGCACGGATATGGACTTGCTGTATGGCTGCCTTTTGGATTGGGGCTTGCCGCTTTCCCTGCCGCACACTCACGAGGTAATTGATGGCTTTACCGTGCACACCTACAATGGCGGCGACCTAGTGGCCTGTTTTGCGGAGCGAATAAGCGAAAAGGCCATGCGCGAGATTGCCAGCCGCAAACCACAGCGCGTAGTGTTTCGCGATGCTAGCTTTGCCAGCTCGCCAGATAAGATAAATGTGTTTGAGATTTTTAAGCTTCACGCGCCGAAGACAACCGTCAAAGTGATTTAGGGGAGGTGCGATGATGAAGCTACAATTTCGGCACCAAAAATTTCAGGCAGAAGCGGCGGCCGCCGTTTGCGATGCCTTTGCCGGCCAGCCCTATCACACACCGACATACATGATGGACCCAGGCGACGGCCAGATTATGCTCGAGGCCGACCGTAAAGCTACAGGCTTTAATAATGCGCGCCTAGTAATAAGCGATGGCACTGTTTTAGAGAATATCCGCTGCGTTCAGCGCACTTCGCAAATAAAACCCTCCGCGGCGCTCGAGGGTCGCTACAACCTGACTGTCGAGATGGAAACTGGCGTAGGCAAGACCTACACCTATATCAAGACGATGTATGAACTTAATAAGCACTACGGTTGGAGCAAGTTCATTATTGTTGTGCCCAGCGTGGCCATCCGCGAGGGGGTATATAAGTCGTTTCAAGTGACGGAGGCGCACTTTGCCGAAGACTATGGTCAGAAAATCCGCTATTCCATCTATAATTCGGCGCGACTGACAGAAATTGACCGCTTTGCTTCAGACACCGCCATAAGCGCACTGATAATAAATAGCCAGGCCTTTAACGCCAGGGGAAAGGACGCGCGGCGAATTTATATGAAGTTAGACGAATTCCGCTCTCGTCGCCCCATCGACATCTTAGCTAAGACCAACCCCATCCTTATAATCGATGAGCCGCAGTCTGTGGAGGGCCAAGCCACCAAAGAGCGACTTAAGGAATTTACACCCTTGGTGACGCTGCGCTACTCCGCGACCCATCGCTCAGACAGTATGTACAACATGATTTACCGCCTCGACGCTCTCGAGGCCTACAACAAGCGGCTGGTTAAGAAGATCGCTGTTAAGGGCATATCCGTATCTGGTAGCACTGCTACCGAGGGCTATGTCTACCTGCAGGGTATCAACCTCTCTAAGGGTAATCCCACGGCGACCATTGAATTCGACCTAAAAGGCAAGTCCGGCATCCGCAAGATTACGAGGGTAGTCGACGTAGGCTACAATCTCTTCGCTAACTCTGGCGAGCTTGCCCAGTATGCAGACCGCTACATTGTTCTGCGGATTGACGGGCGGGATTCGTCGCTTGAATTCACCAATGGCAAAAAACTCTATGCGGGCGACGTTATTGGTACGATGAACGATGAGCAGCTTCGCCGCATTCAAATTAGAGAAACCATCCTCTCTCACCTCGACAGGGAGAGAGAGTTGTTTGCCAAAGGCATCAAGGTGTTATCGCTTTTCTTTATCGACGAGGTGGCCAAGTACAGGCAGTACGACGCAGAGGGCAAGGCCATGGGGGGCCTTTACGCGCAGATATTTGAGGAAGAATACCAAAACATCATGGGCAATATGCAAATTTTGCTTGATGATGCTAAGGAATATATCACATACCTCGCGGGCATAAACGTCGAGCACACCCATGCCGGATATTTCTCTATCGATAAAAAGAGCGGGCGTCTAGTAGACAGTAAGCTCGGCGACAAGAAAGAGCGCACCTCCGACGATGCAGATGCCTACGACCTCATTATGAAGGACAAAGAGCGCCTGCTTGACCGCCGCGAGCCGGTGCGATTTATCTTTAGCCATTCGGCCCTGCGCGAGGGCTGGGATAACCCAAATGTTTTTCAGATTTGCACCCTGAAGCAAAGCGGCAGTGATGTGCGCAAAAGGCAGGAAGTAGGGCGCGGCTTGCGCCTGGCCGTTAATCAGAGCGGCGAGAGAATGGATGAAAACATGCTCTCCCGCGAGGAAATACACCAAGTCAACTTGTTGACCGTAATCGCCAACGAAAGCTACGACAGTTTTGCTAAAGGCTTGCAGGCCGAAATTGCCGAGGCCGTGGCTGACCGACCGCGCAAAGTCGAGACAAACCTTTTTACAGAGAAATTTGGCGGGGATATCGCCCTTGTTATTCATGAGAGCCTGATTAGGCAGGGCTATGTTAATCGCGGCGAGCTGACAGAAAAATATTATGAGGCGAAAAAGAACGGCACCCTAATGCTGCCCGCCGAAGCCGCCGCTCGCGCCGCAGACGTTATAGCCGTACTTGATTCCATCTACGACCCAAGTGTTACGCGGCCAGAAAATGCCCGCAAGAACAATGTCGAGGTCACCCTTGACAGGGCTAAGATGAACAGCCGCGCCTTCCAAGAACTTTGGTCGCGCATCAACCGCAAAAGCTACTACTTCGTTAACTTTAACGAGGCGGATCTTATCAAGAATTCTATCGCCGAGCTAGACGCGAGGTTGCTAGTACCCGAAATTTACGTCAAGATTACACGAGGTAAACAGGCCGAAACAATCGAATCGAAGGCACAACTACAAGCGGGAGAGGCCTTTGTGCCCGCAGAGGCGACGCGCGAGGTAGCCGCGTCAGACTATGCGATGAGCGCGAGCAGTTCCGTTCGTTACGACCTTGTGGGCAATATTACCGCTGAAACTGGGATGACGCGAAAAGCTGCCGCCGCTATTTTGGCCGGCATAAAGAGTTGTGTGTTTAAACAGTTTGGCAAAAACCCAGAAGCGTTTATTCTCCGTGCCGCCAACATTATCAATGAGCAGAAAGCCCTAGCAATAATCGAGAATATCACCTACGGCAAGTTGACCACTCATTTCGGCGAAGAGATACTAACCGAGCCCACGCCAAGAAAGGGCGTCTTAGGTGAAAGCGCCCTTCCCACTAAACGACATTTGTATGACTATGTTATCTACGACTCGACAGCTGAGCGCACCTTTGCCACACAACTAGAGGCCCACAGCCAGGAGGTCGACGTCTATGTCAAGCTGCCGAAAGGCTTTTATATCAGCACTCCCTTCGGCAAGTACAATCCCGACTGGGCGATTGCCTTCTACGAGGGCAAGGTGAAGCATATCTACTTTGTCGCTGAAACAAAGAGTACGGCCATCCCCACGGAACTTCGCCAGGTTGAAGATGCCAAAGCCCACTGCGCCCGCGAGCACTTCCGTGCCATCAGCGGCCAGAATGTCAAATATGATATAGTCGATAGTTACGAGAGATTGTGGGAACTGGTGCAGGGATAACCCCGGAGGCTAAGGAGCACCTCCCTCATCTTCCCTTAGCCAAATATATCTCCGGCAGCACAATCTTAACCTCACCGCCAGTCTCCTTACTGGGCCACCAGACTACGAAGTTGACCTTGGCCCCGCTGGGAATATATCCCTTCTGTTTGAGCGTCTCTAGTTGCGCGGCTTGGACTTGAGAAACCTTAAGTACGGCGAAGCCCTTCTCTGTGAGAGCAAGGTTGTCGCGAAAGAGCAATGGGTCGCCGCTTTGCAGACCACTAATATACTCTTGTCGCCCAGCGGAGTAATCCAGCCAGACGTCGCTCAGGGTGAGCTTCAACGCTACCTCGTCTGGCTCGCTGTACTGGTCATTGTTTCTGACATGGGCTAGGTTATCTGCCGCGATGTTATCGAGGTAGCGGCCGTTGTAGTGGATGCTGAGATTTGTCTTGGCGCGGGTTAGGGCGACGTAGATTTGGCGTTTCTCGTCGGCGCTTGGGCTATAGTGCCCCTCAAGCAACAAGAAAACATTGTCAAACTCTTTGCCCTTGGCTTTGTGAATGGTGGAAACAAAGATGGTTTCGCCTAGACCTAGGTCTCCGTAAAAATCCTCGAGGCGACTTTCGCGGATAAAGGCCTCGAAATCTGAGAGGTACATGTGCTTGCGGCTGTCGTCCTCAAAGGCTTTAATGATGCGCAGGCAGGTGTCTAGCAGGTTACTCCGCTGGTACCTGCTTTTAAGTATCTTCTTGGCCCGCGCCCATTCGCTGGGGTCAAGCATGGTGGTGGTTGAAGCAGCCAGTAGACGCAAAAAGAAGCGGATTTCGTCGAGGTCGTAAAGCTTAAACTGGTCATTGCTCTGGATGAGCTTTGCTTTTATCCCCTGCTTTAGCAACATGCCGGTGGCCATGAGGGCTTGATCATTGGTCTTAGTGAGTACGCAAGTTGCGCCGATGAGGTCGGCGCTGGCGATGTCGTCGACAAAGGGCAGTAGCAAATTATTACTCGCGTACTTCACTACTTTTATCTGGCCATTGTCCTTTTTACGGGGAATAATCTCGTGCTGTTTAAGTCTTGCTCCTAGTGAGGCGGCAAATTGATTGGCGAAGTGCACGACGTTAGCCGTGCTACGGTAGTTATCGAGCAGCTCATACTTGGTGGCCTCGTGCTGCGCTATAAACTCGGCCATGTACTTGGAGCTAGAATTTCTAAACTGAAAGATGTTCTGGTCGTCGTCCCCCACCATGATAACGCGCATATTTTCGTTTTGCTCGATGAGAGTTTCAATGAGAGCGTAGTTTGAACTGTCCATATCCTGGGCCTCATCTACCACGAGCACGGCCTTTACTATGCGGCTCATCTCTACATCCTTATCCTTGATGCGCTGAATGGTAGCGTGAATAATTTCTTCAGATTTCTCTAGGCTCCCCACTTTGCCTAAGAGGTCAAAGCAGTAGGAGTGAAAAGTCTTAATCTCGATAAAGTTGGCTGCAGACCCCACCAGTTTGCGCAGGCGCGCCTTAAACTCAGTCGCTGCGGCCCGCGAAAAAGTGAGCATGAGCAGTTGCTCATACTTTACATCTTCCATCAGTATTAGCGACGCCAATTTATGCACCAAAATCCGTGTCTTGCCGCTGCCAGGGCCGGCGAGCACACAGATATTCTTACTGTCTTTGTCGGTAATGATTTTGAGCTGCGCGGGTGAAAGCTCGCCAAAGAGCTGCTTAAACTTGCTGGGCGTGATGCTCCGGCTTATCTCTTCTTTGCGCCCACTAAAGTACTTGGCGAGAAAGCGCGAGTAGTTAAGACTGAAATAGTCGCCGACAAACTGCAGGGCGGCCTGGTAGTTCTCAACCATCATGGCGGCGTAGGCGCCGACGATGTGAATTTGCTGTGCCCGGCTCTCATAATGCTCCTGCAAGTGGGTGTAATCTTCCTTGGTATAGCGCTTTTTGAGGTCGTCTTCCACGCGTTCAATTGTCATGGGGTTGTAAAGTACGAGAAAGCCGCCATCTAATTTCACAGCGTCAATCTTAGTCAGATAGAATAGCGCTCCCTCAATGTCTTTAATGGAGACTGCGGTCTTAAAGAGGTATTGGCTAGTTTCATAGGCTGCTTTTAATTCATGCACCGAGAACTGCACGAGGATTTCCTCTTTGTTTGGCACTAGTGCTTGCCCTTGGCTCGCTGCAAACAGATATTCAATTATGAATCTGGCCACTTCCAGCCGATTTTCGATGATTTGCTGCAGCTCACTTCTCGCGTGTAGCGCCCTGACATGCACATGGTTGCGCGAATCACGGGCGGGAGCGTACTGCACCAGCTTTGCTACTTGCCAATAGTTGAGCAGGGTGCGAATCCTCGGCGTGCTGACCCCCTCACACTTGGCCTTGGCTGCATTTTCGTTTAGTTCCTTGAGATTGACTACTTCTTCTTGTTCATCCACAACTGATGCCAGATAGTTCTCAATACCCGCGCAGGCATTAAGAATCTCTAGCGATTTATTGGCTTGCTCGGTCCTCCTCAGATAGGCGCAAAGGTCCTTGGTATCAGCCAGAATGCCCTCTTCGCGCAGTCGCGTTACAGCGCCCATGACTCGCTCCCTAGGGAGACCCAAAGCCTCGGCAATGTAGTCAACATGCTCTGTTGCGTCAGAATCATGGCCTTTGGCGATGCCTTGGCTCTTGCTTGAGATGAGCCGCAAAATGACGCGCACAGCATCTTGACGCTCTGCCGCCGCAAACTTGTCGGAGGCGTTAATGCGCCCGATGGCTTCTTCTGCGTTCCTAGCCAAGATACTGTTCGCATAGACACGAGTACCATTCTGCCCGCGCTTAACATAACCCGACTGCTCAAGTGCGGTAATCGCCGTTCGCACGCGGGTCTCAATGTCTTTTATACCTTCATCCCAGCCGGCCTTGCGAGCAATCTCTAGTGCACTTTGCGACACCGTTCGCCGCAGGCGGGTTATATCTTTAATGGCCTTCCACACCTGCTGGATTTCTTTGATGTTAATTTTGGACTGGTTGAGCATAACAAAGTGCTTGTCGAGGTCCTCCTCACAGAAAAGGATAAGACAATCTGCCGATATTTGTGCGTCGCGACCTGCGCGGCCTGCTTCTTGAATATAGTTCTCGAGCGAGCCAGATATTTCGAAGTGGATTACCATCCCGACGTCCTTCTTGTCTACACCCATGCCAAAAGCTGAGGTCGCCACAATAATGGAGACCTCTCCTAACATAAAGTCATCCTGATGGGCGGACTTATCGCGTGTCTCCATCTTCCCGTGGTAGGGCTTGGCCGGAAAGCCGTCTTGAGAAAGTCTGGCTGCCAGTTCATCGGCAGTACGAGTGCGAGACACATATACTATGGTGGGGCAGGGCCTCTGCTCGATATATCTGCGCAGGGTTATATATTTATCTTCGTTGCTGGCTTGACGCACTACTTTGAATTGCAAGTTAGGTCGCGTGGCACCAGAGGTGAAATCAACGAGCTCTAGCCCCAGCTTATCTTTAAAATAGGCCTTAATATCTTCAATTACTTTAGGTTTGGCGGTAGCGGTAAAGCAAGACACAGGTATTCCCTCGAGGAGACCTTTGTCTTTTTGCAGAGATTTAATAAACTCGCCGATGTAGAGGTAATCTACTCTAAAATCTTGCCCCCAGGCAGAGAAACAATGGGCCTCGTCAATAACAAAGCGGGCAATCTTACGGCCTCTAAGTAAGTGCCCAATGGTGCGCGAACGCAGCGCCTCCGGCGAAATATATAAGATCGCGGCGGAACCGTCTTCTATCCGCTCAAGTGACTTGGCCCGTTCTATGGGGTCTAACAGACCATTGATGGTCACCGCATCGGTGATCCCCGCTTTTTCTAAGTTGTCGACCTGGTCTTTCATGAGGGATAGCAGGGGTGAGATTACCACAGTCAACCCCTTGACGTTTTCTCCGGCCATAAGCGCCGGCACCTGAAAAGTAACAGACTTCCCCCCGCCGGTGGGGAAGACCGCCAAAAGTGACTTATTATTAAGCGCAGCCCTGACGGCCTGCTCCTGCAAGGGCAGACTGTCAAAAGTGCGATAATCATCAAAGCCGAAGTAGCGCTTAAGTCCCCCGCGTGCATCGAGAAACAGGTCGCAGTAAGCACAACCTTCGAGGCAGGGCCGATTTCTTAGCATATCCATGGCCCAATCTACTGCGGGGAATTGCATCAGCACCCAGCGCGGTGGCACTGAAAAACGGTCGCGCACGTTAAGAACAGCCAGGGCATAGGCTAATGCCACTGGCTCCATAGATATAATCTTGTTAAAATTGACCCTCGCGCAGACAACTCCCGAAAAATGCTCACGAATAAGCTGCGACACGTCGCCAGATGCGCCAACATAGTCTACATAGCGAAAAAACGCGCCAAACTCTAGCCGCGCCCTGAGCAGCTCATAGAAGATACTCTGCAACGGTGCCGCTAACTGCCCAAAGGCCAGCACCTCGTCCTCGAGCAGTTCCTTGGCCTTTATGGCATCTGCCAGTGGATTGTTTAGCTCATCGCTCTGCAACTTTTCATCCTTGACCAGCCTGTGGTACGGCTTCTTAGGAAACAACAGGGGCGAAAGATACAGTGTGTCGATTACGTTAAAGCGCAGGTGCGGGTTCTCTTTCAGCGCTTCCTTCATGTAAAGGAGATCATGCCCTACGATATTATGCCCGCACAGGTAGTCATGCCCCTGCAAAAACTTAGCTAAGCCCGCCATGGACCGCGCGTGAAAGACACTGCCCCGATCATTGGTCGCCCCAATGTCCATAACAGTGTGCTTAGTTGCCTGGACCTCGAGGTCGACAAAGGCAATCAACTTCACCAAACGCCACGTCCTTCCCACCGAACGAACGGCAATTTGTGCCGTTCGACAGTGACGTTCGACAAAAATTGCCTAAATCCTGTATGGTCTATGTCGAATCTATGCGTCGCAAAAATATCCCTAACTTTCCCTCCAGGGGACCCATTGATTTTGGTGCTCATACTTCATGCAATATAAGCATCAAATAGTGGCGGCTATTCTGGCAGCAAGGACGGTCACTCGCTAAGGCAATTAAGACCCCACGTAACACCAAACTTGTCTACAAGGCTGCCATAGCACTTGCTCCAAAAGGTTTCTTGCAGGTCCATAAGCACTTCTCCGCCCTCCCGCAGTTTATGGTAGGCGTCTTTAACGGCATCGGCGTCAGATAGCACCAGGGCTAGGGTGACGTTATTTCCTATCGCAAAAGGACTGCCGGGGAAGGTGTCGGAGAACATCACCTTTGTGCCGTGGATAATCATTTCACCATGGAGGATAAGGTCTTTTGTTTCTTCTGGTGTTTCATAGCCCTCGCTAGGTGGCGCCTCGCCGTATGTAGATAGGTCGCCCTTTTCGGCCGCAAAGATCTCGGCGTAAAATTCATACGCCTGGCGGCAGTTGCCGTTAAAAGAGAGATAAGCGTAAATGCCCACATCGTTCACTCCTCTATTGTTAAGTAATCGCGACAGTCACAAGGCGGTTCGCGACCAGCCCACTAGGGCGACACTGCATTTCGCCAGAGCCTAGCTGTCCTTGCTGCAATATTAACACAATTGGCGTAAGATTGGCACCCGCCATACCATCCACAATGATTAACAGGGATTTTAAGACGCTTAGCGAATATGGTGAAGGAGAAAGTACTCCGCGACATGCCAAACAGGGCGGTCGCCGATACCCTACAGAGACGAGGGAGGAAAAGTAATGAAAAAAGATGAATTTCTAGCGCTAAAAAGTTGGGCCGTTGCAGGCGATGTTCTTAACCCAGACAAGTATGCCTACAAGATTGTGCAGAAACTAGAGAGCAAGGGGTACCAAGTGGCGAGAGTTAATCCTAGTGGCGGAGAAGGCGTTTACACGGAACTGGTCGCACTCGCAAGCAAGCCTGATGTGCTCTGTCTGGTCATCAACCCGCGATCGGGCGAGCAGTACTTAGAGCAGGCGGCAGCCCTTGGCATCAGTAAAGTGTGGCTACAGCCCGGAGCCGACACCGAAGCCATCATGGCGCGATGCAGAGCACTTAGCCTTGATTTTGTGCAGGCTTGCGTCTTGGTGGAAATGCGCGCCAGAGAAGCGGCCGAGACGAATAGAACCTAGTACATTGTTTGGAGGCGGTAGCAATGGGAAGTATTGAGGGGCGCGTGGGTGGGGCCTTCGAAGGATTTGATGTCTATGCCACTATTGAAGACGAGGGCACAAGTATCCGCGGCCGCATTGGTGGCATGTGGCGCGGTGGCGATATCAACCTGCAGCTACGCAACGGCGAGGTAACGGGCCGTTTAGGCGGATCTATCCACGGACAAAGCCTTTCTGGCGAACTCCGCGCGGACAGTTTCATGGGCCGCATCGGAGGCGGGGTCGTCGGACAAGATGTGGGCTTGTGGCTGAACAATAATCAAATCGAAGGCCGCGTGGGTGGCGAGACGATTGGCTTTAGTTGCGCCTTGCGTTACGATGCCACCTTGGGCACTCTAACGGGCAGACTTGGGGGCGAAGTTATCGGCCACACCGTAAGCCTTACGGTTTCGAGGGCTAGTCCCCTGCTCGCAGCCTTGTTAGCCGCGCTGACTTATCATTACTACGAATTCTCGAAGCGATCGAATAACGCTCCACCCAGCAATCAATAGAATAGCGCGAAGCCTAGCACGCGTAGGCCACTGCATCCACTACAAGGAGAGTTGAATAACTTTGTTGTTTGCCACTATAATGATCCCCTTTATTGCCATATACAGCAGCTTGCACTACTACATCGGCCTGCGTTTTCTGCAGTCCTTTGCGCCGCTTATCAACACTCATGTCAGCCTTTACTGGGTAGGGGTCGCCCTCCTAGCTTTATCCCCCTTCGTTACGCGCCTAGCCAAGCAAATTGCCAAAGGGTCTGCTACAGCTCCCCTAGTCAACTTCGGCCACTACTGGCTGGCCGCAGTCTACTATGCAGTTGTCCTCTGGGCAGCAGTAGATATAGTGCGTTTCATTGCGGGCATCACCGCTGCTCCTTCTCTAGGTGTAGGAGTAGGAGTGATGCTGGCAGTGGCCCTCATTCTTGTCTATGGCCTCTGGAACGCCAGCGTTACTCGGGTCACTACTCATCATGTCATAATCAACAAGCCAGTAGAAGGCTTGGCGGGGCTTACTGCCGTTATGGTCTCAGACCTGCATCTTGGTACTACCTTCAACAACAGCCGCCTAGCTGAAATGGTTGACCGCATCAAGGCCCTGCAACCCGATATCATTTTCTTTGCTGGCGATATCATTGATGGCGACGTTAGCGAATTCGCCAAACAGGAGATGCCGCGCATTTTGCGCCAGCTCACCCCACGCTTTGGCTGCTACTCCATATTAGGCAACCACGAACACCTCGGCGACCACTCCGCCGAGGCAGTCAAACATATGACATCCTCAGGCATTACGGTGCTAGTCGATAAGTATACCAAGGTCAACAACCAGTTCTACGTGGTCGGCCGTAACGACCGCCTAGGACGCTACATGGCAAAAAACCACGCCCCCCGCAAGGAACTATCCGCACTAATGGACGACATCGACCACACCCTGCCCATCATTCTTTTGGACCACCAGCCTGTAGCCCTACACGAACCACTAGCCAACAAAGTAGACCTGCAACTCTCTGGCCATACCCACAACGGCCAGCTCTTCCCCAATCACCTCATCACCGGCCGCGTGTTTGAAATCGACTGGGGTCACCTAACCAAAGGCATCCTGCAAGTCATCGTCTCCTGCGGTTACGGCACCTGGGGGCCTCCCATCCGCACCAGCGGCTACAGCGAGATAGTTGAAATTCGCATTAAATTCGTCGGCGACGACAACTAAGATAAGAGCACCCCTGGTGTTACGGAGGGGTGCTTTTATGTGCTTATTGCAGTGCTTTAACAAGCCTGCGCCCGTGCGACAGGCGAAAGAGGCAACACAAAGCTAAGGGGGCTTTACGTATGACATACCGGAGCGAAAGACAAAATTGGGAAAAAAGGTGAAGCGACTATTTTGCTGAGTCAATGTGTTAGGTGTGTACACAGCCTAGATGGATACAACTGCCAAGTATATGGCCGCAAGCCGGAGTTATACGCCACGAATGAAAAGAATTGCCCGGACAAAGTTATGGGAGCGGGATGCCTGCTCCTAAAGTTGAGAGAAGATCGTGGTCTGAACTGAATGGAAAGGCCTAGGACATTGCGCATTCGCCTAATAAGGACCAATGTCGGCGTGCGCCACAACAGGCTCGAAAAACTTTGCAGTCTCCTAACACATCATGAAATCACTCACACATTCTTCAGGAGCTACTATCGCGTCGTCATCATACACCGCATCACAATAGAATGACACCGCTATCTCTAGCCACAGTGCCTTTTGCTGCAAATTTAAGTTCAACCTCATGGCTTCGACCCCCTTTTAGAGTAGTATCCGCAACTTAGCATTCATACGCTCTTAAGCTGAAATCACTGCCAAGTACCAGGATGAAAAGCATATCTCACTAGGAACCAATGTTCTACACCGACGGCTCGTTGCGGCCTAAACTCACCCCGGTCACGAGCAACATGATTTTCCAGGAAAAAACCATTCGGAATTTCCACCTTTGCGCATGCGGGGAGCACCCTGCTAGCATGTGCGATAGGCAGGTCATTGCGGGATCACCCCCGCGCCTGCGGGGAGCACCAATTCAGAGGACTAAGTGCGTGGACATTCCCAGGATCACCCCCGCGCCTGCGGGGAGCACTCCTCCTATTATTAGACTTTTGTCATAGTCTAGGGATCACCCCCGCGCCTGCGGGGAGCACATAAGGAGGGGGCAGAGATGACGACACCACGCAGGATCACCCCCGCTCCTGCGGGGAGCACGGTGCGCGCCACCACTCGCTAGGCCCGGAACCGGGATCACCCCCGCTCCTGCGGGGAACACCCTCACATTTTGTTTTAGTTTGTTAGAGATTTGGGATCACCCCCGCTCCTGCGGGGAGCACTTCGTGGGCATGTAGAGGCATTTGCGGAAGCCGGGATCACCCCCGCGCCTGCGGGGAGCACGTTGGCATATACGCCCTAGCGGAATATTGTGTGGGATCACCCCCGCGCCTGCGGGGAGCACCATGGCCCAGGATTTGCTGTAATCCATGCCGAGGGATCACCCCCGCGCCTGCGGGGAGCACCGATAGATGCCAGGGCGATGTGTAGCCGTTCGGGGATCACCCCCGCGCCTGCGGGGAGCACTCAAGGGCCGCTAAGGGCCTAAAATCTCTGCTGGGATCACCCCCGCGCCTGCGGGGAGCACCGACCGCAGCGTGACGCAGTTCAGCCACGCAAAGGATCACCCCCGCGCCTGCGGGGAGCACTAGCTCTTTCTGCTTTTGTGGGCCCATGTCGCAGGATCACCCCCGCGCCTGCGGGGAGCACGTTCAGTCACTTGTCCCCCCATGAGAACATTAAGGATCACCCCCGCGCCTGCGGGGAGCACATATCCTTGGAACGATTATTGTCGTGCTCTGCGGGATCACCCCCGCGCCTGCGGGGAGCACGCCCCCTTCACATTGGATCGTTCCTGGCCATAGGGATCACCCCCGCGCCTGCGGGGAGCACCGTGGTGGCGGTGGTATAGGGCGATCATCATCAGGATCACCCCCGCGCCTGCGGGGAGCACACATGGCTCAAATGTTCACGTGGGCCCAAATGAGGATCACCCCCGCGCCTGCGGGGAGCACGTCCTCCCATTTGCCCCGATTGATGTACCCGTAGGATCACCCCCGCGCCTGCGGGGAGCACTTTTCAAAACCTCCGGAAAACTTACGTAGACGAGGATCACCCCCGCGCCTGCGGGGAGCACTTTTCAAAACCTCCGGAAAACTTACGTAGACGAGGATCACCCCCGCGCCTGCGGGGAGCACTAGGTAATGTGACTTGGTGTGTCTACGGTGGGGGGATCACCCCCGCGCCTGCGGGGAGCACATCCAAAAACTTAGTAGGATGGGGGATAGTGAGGGATCACCCCCGCGCCTGCGGGGAGCACTGCCCCCAGCAAGCAACGCCCCACTACGGCATAGGATCACCCCCGCGCCTGCGGGGAGCACGAGCTCAAACTCGCGGCTTAAGCGGGCTAGTCGGGATCACCCCCGCGCCTGCGGGGAGCACATGACGAAAAGTCGCGCCTTGAGGTCGCCCCTGGGATCACCCCCGCGCCTGCGGGGAGCACTTAGTGTTACGTGCAGTCGTATAGTGTTTTTGGGGATCACCCCCGCGCCTGCGGGGAGCACATTCATTGTTAAGGGGGAGGGCCGATGACTGAGGGATCACCCCCGCGCCTGCGGGGAGCACTGTCAATTACTCTACTGGGGGTAAGTTCTCCCGGGATCACCCCCGCGCCTGCGGGGAGCACAAAAAGTTGCGGAAATTTTGGAGATGATACGAGGGATCACCCCCGCGCCTGCGGGGAGCACCTTTGTTGGCAGGTACTGGTTCAATGTTTGCTGGGATCACCCCCGCGCCTGCGGGGAGCACAGTTTTTGCCATTGATGAGATACAGTTAGAGTAGGATCACCCCCGCGCCTGCGGGGAGCACCTGTGGAAATATAACTTTGTGCAGTCTGACGAGTGGATCACCCCCGCGCCTGCGGGGAGCACGTTCATAATCTCCCTGTGGGTGCATCTGTGCGGGGATCACCCCCGCGCCTGCGGGGAGCACGTCCAAGTAGAGCCAGTCGGCAAATCCACGCCAGGATCACCCCCGCGCCTGCGGGGAGCACCTTGGTGCAATAACAATTAGGCTTCCGGTTATAGGATCACCCCCGCGCCTGCGGGGAGCACTCATCTATCGCGAAGATTACACCGTTGGACCCAGGATCACCCCCGCGCCTGCGGGGAGCACCTGAACCGTTGGGTCCTCGGGGGTCACTCGTTGGGATCACCCCCGCGCCTGCGGGGAGCACCAGCCGCCTGGCCGCCCTCGGGCGGTGTCCGTAGGATCACCCCCGCGCCTGCGGGGAGCACCGCATTATTCCATTGGTGCGCGAAACGGGGGGGGGGGATCACCCCCGCGCCTGCGGGGAGCACTCTCAGGGATAGCGAACGGCACCGGCTGCCCTAGGATCACCCCCGCGCCTGCGGGGAGCACTTTTCTATCCCTAATTCTTTAGCCAAGGCAGTAGGATCACCCCCGCGCCTGCGGGGAGCACTATGATACCAACTAAAGGTAAGGGTCGTTAGGGGGATCACCCCCATATGCACTAACTTAACACCGTCAACTGCAATTTCTGACTCGTAACTCGTTTCTCGACACATAAATTGTAAAATGCCTTCTCCAACGAGCAGAGCATAACTACCACATCACAGAAGTTTGTCGTCAAATACAGGCTCAAGAATTTCGTTTCACGCCAGAGGCTCCTGTTTACATTACCCTTTAGGGGGAAAAGAAGCTTTAGCAAGCAGTATTTCGATGAGTAACGCAATCATCAATTTCCCGTTCAGCCAAGCGATAACACTGTCCGGCCGGCGTTTCGGCAGCTCTCCGAAGTCCAGAATCGACTTGAGACGCTTAAAATAGATTTCGACCTGCCACCGCAAGCGATATGTTGAGAGTATTTCTTTTGCAGAAACACCCTTATCGAGATCGGTTGCCAGCACGATATACTCGTTAAAACTCTTGGTCTCTTCAGAAATCGTGCACTGTTTTTTGCTCTCTTTGCGCCTTGTTTTCTTTTGCGTGAGTAAAATTGCCTCTGCGGTCTTTCTTGTTGCGCAAATTCTGATAGGTATATTGTCCCCATCGAGATTTGTAGCAAAAGCGGTCAAGTCAGCGCATTGATCCGGCTTTAGATTTCTGAATACCTCAAGCAAGTCTATTTTTTCTCCCTGTTCATTTCGGACAGTGAAGCTGTTCTTCCGTAGCCGCATAACATATTGGGCACCGCTTTTGCGGCAGTGTTCTATCCCTTTAATATTTGCATATCCTCTGTCGGCAACCACAATGTATTTTGGCTTGAATTCAAAGTTACATAAGCTCTCTCCTACCTTGTTCGTAGTAATTTTATGTTCTAGGCTTATCATTTTGAAAACGTCAAGGGCAAAATGGAGTCTGTATATTCTGCCGGAACGCCCTTTCTCCATCACGTTGGAAGCATCCACCGCGACAACAGTCCTGTTCTCGAGCCATGCTGGCTTCTGGTAATCGATGAGACAAGCTGAAGCGATTTTTTCGTTTATAGTCCGAAACCAGTTTGCGCACTTCTCGAAACGTTTCATAAAAGCGACGTCGCTCATTTTCCCAAGTTTTGTTATCCTTGCTATTTCGCTTATTTCAAGTAAGGAGCATCCGTTTTGTAGATGGAACATCGAAAGCATCATCAAGTCAGCCGGATTAGAAATTCCACGCTTCCTCTTGATTGCGCCCTGCTTCAAGCAATCTTCTTCATAATCTTTGGGCAACCCTGCCATTAGAACTGCTATATTTTCCATTTTCGACACCCTCGTTTAGCATAACACGCTTGCATCGATGAAACAATATTAAGTTAGTGCATATGGGGATCACCCCCGCGCCTGCGGGGAGCACACTAACACCACTTGTTCCACTTTTGCCATCTCCGGATCACCCCCGCGCCTGCGGGGAGCACATGACAGACGAAATATTTGCGTCATATGATACGGGATCACCCCCGCGCCTGCGGGGAGCACCCATCCATCATCGACAAATCCTGAGAACTTACAGGATCACCCCCGCGCCTGCGGGGAGCACAGAGAGATTACGGGCCTTGCTTTACTTTACTTGGGATCACCCCCGCGCCTGCGGGGAGCACGTGCCACAAGCAGCTGTACCGTGACTTTAAGGGGGATCACCCCCGCGCCTGCGGGGAGCACGCTGCCGATGCTCAGGCTGCGCTCGACTATGTGGGATCACCCCCGCGCCTGCGGGGAGCACCAAATATCTTTGGGCTATCGAGTGGGCACTCAAGGATCACCCCCGCGCCTGCGGGGAGCACCACTCCTCGACCTTGTGATGCGTCCTCCTATTGGGATCACCCCCGCGCCTGCGGGGAGCACAATAAATCCCGCAGTGGTCAATGCGCTAACCAGGGATCACCCCCGCGCCTGCGGGGAGCACCAACATGATTAGCAAATCTCAACAACTTCATCAGGATCACCCCCGCGCCTGCGGGGAGCACACCAACCTCACACTTTGAAGAATCGCATCCATAGGATCACCCCCGCGCCTGCGGGGAGCACTGTCAAAGCCTTAAAGCGTCGGCCATTCCTAGGGGATCACCCCCGCGCCTGCGGGGAGCACTGGTTGTGCCTTTGTCTGTGATCCTGTGGTTTAGGATCACCCCCGCGCCTGCGGGGAGCACCATGCACAAGGCCAATCACCCCGGCACGGAGCAGGATCACCCCCGCGCCTGCGGGGAGCACTTGACCTCGCGCTGTATCATCGTAGCTGTGGTAGGATCACCCCCGCGCCTGCGGGGAGCACTTGAGTACGAAGGTCGGCAGGTGCGGGCAGTGGGGATCACCCCCGCGCCTGCGGGGAGCACAACTTGTGTAGCATCTTCATCTCTATCAATAGAGGATCACCCCCGCGCCTGCGGGGAGCACGCAACGTTGTTGTTTCGAGCAAATGTACGCATAGGATCACCCCCGCGCCTGCGGGGAGCACGGATGGCCCAGAGGGCTACCAGCCAGGCCACGAGGATCACCCCCGCGCCTGCGGGGAGCACGTTTGTCGGGCGCAAGGCAAGTGGTGGGGAGAAGGATCACCCCCGCGCCTGCGGGGAGCACGTGCGAGCTGAGGTCAGAGCAGCATTGGCGGCAGGGATCACCCCCGCGCCTGCGGGGAGCACCCTTCTTACTGTCGGAATATATCTCATATACTGGGATCACCCCCGCGCCTGCGGGGAGCACCCGCTTCCCGCGCGATGCCTTCATGATAGCCTGGGATCACCCCCGCGCCTGCGGGGAGCACCAGAGAAAAAAGGAGGGTGCAAAATGAGAAAAAGGATCACCCCCGCGCCTGCGGGGAGCACCCCGACGCGATAGGTCAGGCGTGGCCGGCAGAGGGATCACCCCCGCGCCTGCGGGGAGCACATAGGCAGATTACACAAAAGGTTAATTACTCCAGGATCACCCCCGCGCCTGCGGGGAGCACGGCAAATTTACCATATAACGAGTTCTGTATCAGGGATCACCCCCGCGCCTGCGGGGAGCACACAAGAGTCTGCCTGCCGATATTCACGTTCGCAGGATCACCCCCGCGCCTGCGGGGAGCACTTTCTGGGGTGCAGCCGCAGAGGCAGGCAACTAGGATCACCCCCGCGCCTGCGGGGAGCACGTAGGGGATGTTATCGTGCATCAGCACCCCGCGGGATCACCCCCGCGCCTGCGGGGAGCACAGGCTTGTGTGTAGTGAGAACTTGGAGCGGGAAGGATCACCCCCGCGCCTGCGGGGAGCACCGCATTATCGTAGCTAACGCCCACGCCGACTTGGGATCACCCCCGCGCCTGCGGGGAGCACCGCTCGCTCCAAGGACAAAGACGCGCCGCGCCGGGATCACCCCCGCGCCTGCGGGGAGCACACCGTCTACCGCGCTGTTGACATAACCCAATTGGGATCACCCCCGCGCCTGCGGGGAGCACGGTTTTCTAAGAAGCCGCCCGCCGATACCCACGGGATCACCCCCGCGCCTGCGGGGAGCACTATTAGGAGAGGTTGGAAAGACATATTCTACCAGGATCACCCCCGCGCCTGCGGGGAGCACCTTCCTGTTCTTTTGTCAATTCGCTTTCCTTTAGGATCACCCCCGCGCCTGCGGGGAGCACGTTGTAGCCAAAAAAGTCTTTCGTTTATGGTTAGGATCACCCCCGCGCCTGCGGGGAGCACGTACCCTTCGTAGTTCTGGCTTACTGCATGCCAGGATCACCCCCGCGCCTGCGGGGAGCACTTAATGTTAATCAACGTCCTTTCCGGCTACGTGGGATCACCCCCGCGCCTGCGGGGAGCACGATAGTTTAGAGCGTGAGGTTCCTTCATACGCAGGATCACCCCCGCGCCTGCGGGGAGCACATACTCTAGGGCCGCTTCTTCTGAACGGATTTGGGATCACCCCCGCGCCTGCGGGGAGCACTAACCTTCTCGAGCGTGTCGTATGATTGCCTTAGGATCACCCCCGCGCCTGCGGGGAGCACATTGCGATGCTTACAGGGGCCGCTAATGTCGTGGGATCACCCCCGCGCCTGCGGGGAGCACGTCGAGAGCTAAGTTGACATTCGCGCGCTTATGGGATCACCCCCGCGCCTGCGGGGAGCACCCCATGACCGTGGCGGTACTTGCATACGCCATAGGATCACCCCCGCGCCTGCGGGGAGCACTGGCCGAGAACTCCGGCAGCTTCGTGGCCTCGAGGATCACCCCCGCGCCTGCGGGGAGCACATGACGAAGTGGCTGTTGAGTCCGTCCATGGTGGGATCACCCCCGCGCCTGCGGGGAGCACACCAGTAGTCACGAGCACAATCGTCTACGTAAGGGATCACCCCCGCGCCTGCGGGGAGCACTTGCTAAACCTTTGGGCATGCTTAACCACTTCGGGATCACCCCCGCGCCTGCGGGGAGCACGGGTCAGTTATAACGACATTGGCTGATAGTGAAGGATCACCCCCGCGCCTGCGGGGAGCACGATGTTGGGCTACATAGTTGCACGAAAAGCGTGGGATCACCCCCGCGCCTGCGGGGAGCACTAGTGCTCAACCAAGGCTTTCACATCTTCACCAGGATCACCCCCGCGCCTGCGGGGAGCACTACGGCATCGAGGGGCGGGGTGAGTGCCCAGTGGGATCACCCCCGCGCCTGCGGGGAGCACGAGACGATTTCTACTACCCCGCGCTCGAGGTCGGGATCACCCCCGCGCCTGCGGGGAGCACGACTGCAAAAGGCTCGGGATAGAGGTGACTTGGGGATCACCCCCGCGCCTGCGGGGAGCACAATTTAGGCCCTTCGCGGCCTTAACACACATGAGGATCACCCCCGCGCCTGCGGGGAGCACAACTTCTGCAAAAGTCTTTTCTTTTCCTCCTAAGGATCACCCCCGCGCCTGCGGGGAGCACGAACCTACCGTGTGGCGTTTGAGCATAAATATAGGATCACCCCCGCGCCTGCGGGGAGCACCTTGCCGCGAATATACGATTAACGTCTACTGCGGGATCACCCCCGCGCCTGCGGGGAGCACACTCGCAAAAAGGAGATGTGATTGCTATTAGTAGGATCACCCCCGCGCCTGCGGGGAGCACTGTAAAAAAACACATGGGCAGGTTCCTGCTCCAGGATCACCCCCGCGCCTGCGGGGAGCACCCTGCACTTGGGAAATTTGCATCAACCATCATAGGATCACCCCCGCGCCTGCGGGGAGCACACGTATCGAGCCTTGAGCGCTCATAGTCGTGTAGGATCACCCCCGCGCCTGCGGGGAGCACGGCCGCCCATACAGAAAATAAGTATTCTCAAATAGGATCACCCCCGCGCCTGCGGGGAGCACTTTATAAGCGATGTATTTGCGGTTATTGGACAAGGATCACCCCCGCGCCTGCGGGGAGCACCCCATGAGTATGGTTTCTGCATTTATCCATGGGGGATCACCCCCGCGCCTGCGGGGAGCACCTCACCCCCCTACAAGTGCGCGATAGTCCTCAGGGATCACCCCCGCGCCTGCGGGGAGCACCCCATTCAATCGCTGTTTTTTCTAGTTCAATGAGGATCACCCCCGCGCCTGCGGGGAGCACTGCCAATGAAGCTAAACTACTACGCATTGATAGGGATCACCCCCGCGCCTGCGGGGAGCACCGGCACCCACCGCTTTTGTCTATCGCAAAGCAGGGATCACCCCCGCGCCTGCGGGGAGCACTTCAATGCTCAAAGGTTTCTCCTCGGTGGCAGGGGATCACCCCCGCGCCTGCGGGGAGCACTGCAACACATGGAAGAAATCTTGACACGCCTAAGGATCACCCCCGCGCCTGCGGGGAGCACTGGTAGCCGTAGAAGACTAGTGCCGGCTGTCCAGGATCACCCCCGCGCCTGCGGGGAGCACTCTCGCAGACTTTCTCGTAAATATATCCTACTCGGATCACCCCCGCGCCTGCGGGGAGCACTCACTGCCTAGCAGGAGGTTTTGCGCGAGGCCGGGATCACCCCCGCGCCTGCGGGGAGCACTGTAGTCAATCACGTGGAGGGTGTCTCCACCGAGGATCACCCCCGCGCCTGCGGGGAGCACGCTTCTCTGCCAGCTCAGCCCGAAACTCCTTCAGGATCACCCCCGCGCCTGCGGGGAGCACACTAAAGATATCCTTACGGGAAGCGGGTCTCTGCAAAAAGACTATGCCATTTTCATGAGTTTCTCGTATAGTAGTTTGGTCGCCACGCAATTGCTGATCTCGTCGGGGTGATTGCTACCTGCGATGCCTAAGTGCCTTAGGAGCGCATCTAAATGATAACTCTCCACCTCTCTAACCTTTCTTCTTGCGAGGTCCAAGGTGTCTATACATCGATTGGAGAACCGGGGAAGTTGGTATTCAGCACACGCGGCGCGCAAGAAACTGTACACATGATCCTCTCGGTGCGATATCACTGGCAAATCTTGCGCAAACTCGGTGAAGTCAGATATCACTTCAGCAAGGCTTAATGATAGCTTTTCATGAAATTCATCGTCCATAGTTTTAGTCAGAGAAAATGTCTGCCCAGAACTGCCATCTTCCCTAGCCACAGCGTGAAATTTGCTTTCAATCTTTCCGTCTTTAACTACGAAGGCCTCAATCTCGCAAATCTCGTGCTCTCTAGTTGACGGTCCTGTCGTCAAAATGTCGACAAAGAGATGGCTTGCAGGAAGTGGTAGCGGCAGCGACACGCCCTGTCGCCTCGACAGTTGCTTTGCTTTTTGCATCTGTGCCGCACTGCTGAACCCCCTTCTGCCTTCACTAAGTTGCTTCAGGCGTGCTGGGCTCGGCCGCAACATGAGCTTTAACCCGTCGAAGTCAATCGGCTCCCAGCTGGTGTTGTGGACACGGAAATCCATACGCTGCTCATTGTTGGCGTTAAAAACCATGGTTGCTCTTCCAGATTTGATTTTGTCTTTTACGCGCTTCCATATCTCTTCTCTAACTCTAGTGCTTACTTGTCCCACATAAACACCAGTGTTAATCTCTTGCAACCATTTTGACAGATCCCCTCTGAGCGCTAAAGGACAGTCAGTTAAGGAGATTACTATCATTTTTCTTCCTCAAGGATAGTGCCGTAGCCATCAGGGATAGTCTCGGGCTCGTCAAACTCCTTGCCATAAGAAACAGCATTTGGCACAACGCCTTGCTTGTTGTCCCACAGGTGAAGCACGTCGACAGTGGCCTCACTTTCACGATCAGAGTTGCCCAGAAGCAGTTTGCGGATGTCGGTAACTGCCCGCTCGAGCAGACGAAACTCTGCAATTGCGTCGCGAACCTTGCGCCTTGTCACAGCAGCAATGTCTTCATTATGTAGGGCCGCGACTTCAAAGGCGATGGGAATAGTGACAACCGCCTTGTATAGATCTGCAATGTCATACACAAAGGACTTCTCGTGCCCGGTATGTATAAATCCTAGCCCCGGAGAGCAACCAAGTGCCACAATCACGCCATGGACCACCCCATAAAGACAGGCATGCGCCGCCGATAAAGCCATGTTGACGGCATCGCTGCCTGCAAAGTCAGCCGAGTCATATTCGCGACCGCGCCAAGGTACGCCCGTTTGCTTAGCGGCAGCGCGATACACCGCTCTAATGCGCGCGCCTTCTCTACCGCGCAACTCCTGCATAGTGAGTTCCGAAACATCTTCTTGGGGGAAGCGTAGCTGGTACATCTGGCGCGCGACGGCAATGCGCGTGCGCACGTTAGAGACTAACTCTGCCTGACTAACCAATAAGCGCGAAGAGTGCGTCAAGGGACGACCGTGCGCATAGTAGCGCACCCCCTGCTCTCCGACCCACACCACGCTAGTTCCGGAGTCTCCTATTAGCTCCATAGCCCGATGCGAGATATTTGTGCCTGGACCAAGTAACAGCGTGCCAAGTGAAGCCGCAGGCACATGTACTGTACCCCGTGCATCTGTCACCGTAATCGCCCCATCCTGGCGACTGATCAGGCATCGTTCCAAGTACAGGAAAGAGATCCTGTCGCGCACTGTAGGCAGTGACTGAATCCCCGGTTTCTGGGCGATTGGTTTCTTATCCGTCATGTAAGGCGCGCTCACGCGCGACAGTCAATAGGCCGCATCCATATGACTTTGCACGGCCCACTCCAAGCGTAAGTGCATTCTTCACTAGCTCCGGATTCACCACAGTCAATCTCCCCTCAAAGTCCGCGATCCGTAGCGACACTTCCTTTTTCGCCCCAATTGCTTTGCGGAACTTTTTCCATTCCGAGTGCACTACATCAAATGAGGGCTCCGTTAACGCAAAGCCAAGCTTTTCGGCCCGCTCCATTAGCCACTCCTTTTGCTGCTCAAGTGTTACATGCGCGAACACCTTGCCTCGCCCTGTAACAGGGTTCTTTTCGGCACTACTACTACGCACGGGGTTGGCACGCAATCGAAATCTTAGGAGCTGCCCCTCATGTAATCCAGACAGCAATGTTTGGTAACACTTAGTCTCCCATACGGGTTCGTTGTGGGCACACCCAAATTGTTTGGCGATGTTGGCTAAAAGCGGCCTTTCGTGGCTGACAACCAAGAGGTAGCACATGTTCCCTAGATGGTCGATGCGCCACAGACTGCGTTCGCGCTTTTCGTTATTTACGCCTGAAAAGCTGGCCTCCACAGCACCATGAAAAACATTAGGTGAGGCTAAGGCTCTTATTGTGTCTCTTCTTTGTACATCAAGCGCTACACGGGACAAAAACATCGGTCCACCTCCTTACAGTTCCGCCATCGCATCATGAGTGGTAATTGGGTGTTTTAATGCCCGCTTGCTGTTAGGGTTCGTCATGGGAAATGCGGAGTGCTCATGAACACGGCGAAACCCGTACTGACGCTGTTGCTGGTCAAATGACAGGGGCACATCACGTTGAAACACCGCGTATCCCGTATTGCTAGTCGCATCAGTTACTATGCGCAGGTGCACTTCTGGCGCTTCCCTGCCTTTGGCCCATTCACTAATGAGCCAAGGTTCTTCAGTCAGGGCTTGCAACAGGGGCAACCCGGTACGAACTCCTAGCGATACCTGGCCTTCAGGTGGGCAGGAGCGCCGCCCCAAGAAAAGTGGAAAAGCAGGGAATCGCAATGCATGCTCGATTGCTGTAAGTGTACTATATTCTCCTTCAAGCCCAACCAAGAAAACTGCGTCTGAAAGATAGTACCGGTTAGTCACGTATGCATCATCTACACTCTTGGCGATATGAAAATCTCGTAGTAGTGCCCCCTCCCTCTCCACGCGCACACCAAAGCATAGACTAGACAAATCGTCAAGGCTTTCATTGCGCCGCCTGCCTAGCGCTGCTGCTACAAGCCCGATCACACCGCTCTTGGTGGGTAAGCGCTCTGTCCCGCGTCGATCAAATTTCGCATCTACCCCCCAAGATTGTAAGGGGGCAGCCAGACGCAAGAGTAATGTGCTCATTAGCGCATCCCACTGTTCCCAATGTGCTTAGCAAGCTCGGTACTAAGAGTATCCTGCAGTTGCTCGAAATGTTGTACCGTTGCCAGTTCGGAAAGTGCTTCTCCTGTAACGAGTGACATTACGGGCACCGGGGCGAAGCTACCATAAACCTTTTTAGCGTGGAAGACCAACCTCTCAGCAGATGCAGCCACATAGCCCTCGTCACTTGGCGGCACTGGCCTTTCAAAAGCACCCACCAAGTTAATCGGTTGATCTTGCCGCAAGGTAACTAACACAGCATCAGGCAGGGTACGGTTAGCAAATGTGTTTTGTTTACCGGTGGGCATAGAACAGACAAAGGCCTGGATAAACTGCCTGACGGCCTGCGCGGTGTCATCGCCGAGTTGCGCTTGCAGTTCATGCACAGCCACGGTTGCATACCGATAAAGCGTCGCCGAGTTAAATTCTACTGTGCCTAGGTGTCCGGCACCTGCGGTATCTTCAGAGGCTAAGTCATCCACAGCGGTGAAGTAGTCGTATTCAATATTCACCTTGTGGGTGGATATGCTGTGAGACACTTGGGAGCAAGCATCTGTATTTAGCGAAGGGTCATCAGCAACCATACGCCCAAACAGGGCGATATCTAAACTAGGCGATTGTTGCAGAGCTTTTTGGGCCTTGGTCTTTGCCTCCTTGGAGGGTTTTTCTTTCAGTGTCTCAGGATCATCGACGGCAAGCTTAGCAAGAGCTTTCGCTTGGGCAATGCTGATAAAGAATAGCGCCTCAGTGCCTTTATCGACCGACTTTATCTTTAGCCCCGCTGTCTCTAATATGCGCTGCGCTACCTTCAAGGCGTCAGCATGTGGATCTAACAGACTCACTTCATGGGCGATCAGCCCGACAATTTTTTTGGTGCGCAGCCCTACTTCATCCTTGGGTAGGGAATCCTCAAACATTACGCGCATAGCACGTTTCCAACTTTGCGAAGAAACACGTGCCCGAGTTACCCCCCCATAAGTGGCAGTCTTAGGGCTACCAGTATCGTCACGGTTGACACAACTGGGCGGAACGGTTTGCAAGACATGAATGTCCACATACAACCTGGATTTACTCATTGCGATCATTCTCCTTTACTTCTTCTTGAGCTTTGCTTGCCTGGGGCTCATTTTTCTGGGCGCGGTAAAAATCCTGCCCCCATTTCAGCCTTATACCGTCACGGCGATCTGTGAACTGAAACCAATACATGTCTTCAGTAAGCTTGGGGTAGTCCAAGGGGATGCTGCTGGCTTTAAGCAACTGCACAAACCCGCGCAGGTGCCAAACAAGCCCTTCGATACTGTCTGACATGGCTAGAGAATGAAAGCGCCTGCTGACGGCCTCGGCCTTGCCTTGGTCAGAGTCTTTCAACTTACGCGCGGCGACTCCGAGCGTATTCTCTTGGCGGTTCATATTCTGTGCTAGCAAATCCTTACCTTGCTGGTGTATGGCATAGAGGGTGAGCGCTGTGTGTATCGCCAATTCTCCATATGTGGGCTTATCGCTTCGGCTCAAGAGTGTTTCTGGTAGTTCTCCAAGTGTAATCTCCCACAACTCTGGCTGGCTACCAGGCGCTTTGCCAACACCTTTGCGCAAATTTGCCAACTGCGCCTTCACGGCGGATATGTTAGTGTTTGTGCAAAACATGCTCAGTTTGCGTTGCACAAACATTCTCGCCAGTCTGGCTTGCTCCGTCATATTTGTTTCCCTCCCTTCAGCATTTCCCTGCTGCTAATGTATTGCAAAAAACGATTAAACGCCTCTGGTGCGGTATAGAGATGGACAGAAGCGCCCTCCCTTAAAGTGCGACCGCAGAACGACTTCGGTCCTGCCTGCTCTACGAGCTCTCTACCTAGGTCTCGAATGATTTGCTGTGCAGCAGTCCACCATTTTCCGCATTGCTCGTCAATGTCATCGATTTCTGGGTTGATTGCTTCCAACCAAATGCGAAATGGCCTATCAAGCTGAAAATATGCCTGCTCCTTGGCTGCCTGCCTTGCGCCATTACTGCCTGTGTCCCCACTAGCTATAGTAATTTTCTGAGCCAGCTCACCAAACTTCTGCACAAGCTTTTCTGTCAGCTCAAGTTCATCGGCAATGCGTTCAACCCAGTAATTTCTGAGGTCAGTTAATAGAGCAGTGTTTAGCGCAATGGAGTCGCTGAACACATCATCGACAAAAAAATCCTTGTCACCATACTTCACAGCAGCCGTCTCAAACCGAATGTGCTTTTGTGAAATTAACCCCTCCCCTTTCAGCCGCGCTAGCCAGTTAACGACTCCAGGACGGCGCCCTCCCTCTCGCTGTGCAATAAGACTAGAAAAATCCCGCCACAATTGACGTGAGGCGTCATGGCGTCGAGGACTATACTCTGGAACCTCTCCCTTTGTTTTCCCTGGCGCTCTCCAGATCGTCATTTGCTCAGCAAATGCATTTTCCCTCGCAAAGAAATCACCCCCTAGCAACGCAAACCCAACAACAGATTTCGCTTGGCGTTTTAGGAGCAATCGACGCGACTGCAGTGTAAGCAATGCAGAAGGGTTATCGGGCATAGTGATCGCGGTCCTTTCGCTTCGCCTTACATCCCACTCCCATATGGGTTGTTCCACCCCCCAAAGTTCATCTGCGCCGTCTCTAAGCATTACCAAGTTTAGTAGCAGCGTCTGAAAAAAATTGTCCCCTACCGCTGTAATGAGACCAAGCTTCCCCAGCCACCCTGCGCCAGGACTTGAGAGTCCCTTCTCCTTAGGTTTTGCAGAGGTGTCATCAAAAGCATTAACGTAAATCAACCATCGCGCTGACTCCGCGAAGTCTAGCTGATCCTTTCTTTCCCCGGTTCTCTTCGAAAAAAGACGTATTTTGTTGCTGCTTTCGGATAATTCTCCGTTAAGCTTAGCGGCAGTGTATAATGTAGCTTCCGTCAAGTTGGACACCTGATAAAACGGCTGAGTGGGATGAAAAAGCCAAAAACGCTCTTCAAAATGCGCCAGATACTCGGCAATAATCTCGTGCGGAAATTCCCCGCGCTCCCATAACGAGCTCCATCTTTTAAGGGCTGCGCCAGGGGAATCGAGCGGGGCATGATTGCCGTTTGCATCGTACCTAGCAAACACGGCGTGCAAAACGGCTAGCAAAAGTCTTAAGACGGCTACATCTTGTGTTGGCAGCTCGCCCGCTAGAGCGCGCCACTTATGCGCGTGCCGAAATGCATCTAACATGGACACTTCTTCTGTCTGGCCATCTGGTTTCATCACGATGATCCATGGCTCGTGCAGCAGGTTAAACTCTTTTCCTGCCAAAGCTACTCCTCCTTACTATGCTTTAGTCCTAAGTGAGGATCATATGTCAATACATAACCCCCCAATGATGCGGCAAAACTACTGTCTAAAACTACGAACAATTCCCCCGAGAGCCAGGACGACTTCTGCCACTCCATAAGTTCCTCGCTATTAATGCGTTCAAGCTCTTGAATAGTTTTGTTGATGTTCCATGCTGAGCACAGAACTGATGGTAGCCGCACCTTACATCGTGCCATTTCCCGTGCCACTTGGTAGGCGGGTGGCTCATGTTGCGCGACGAGTCTCCCCTGTTCGACCCATGGCAAAAAATAGATCTGCCCGTCGTTTTTTCTCTGCACTAAAATTACCTCGATAGATTCATCGCTGTCGCGCACTGCGGCCTCTCCGCTTTTTTCATTGGTGTCGGAGACTTTTGTTTGCAGCCAACCTATTAAGCTTGCTTCAGGCCAGGGGCGCGTTAGGCGAAAGTCTTTGGCGCGCTTTTCTTTATCAGCAATCCGCCTCACGTGTTTTTCCTTAGCCGCAATGTACGCAGGCCCGCAGAGTACTGGAGATTCGGCATCGCCATAGACCTCGCGTACTAATCGCGAGATGTTTTCAGGCAGACTAATGGAGGAAGGAAGGCATGCGCGAGTACGCATGAGGAGATATTCACCATAGACCGCTACTGTCCCAGCCTCAATTGCCTGCGCATCCCGTCCCAAAAGCAGGCACTTCGCGTGCACTAATTTTTGCGGTCGACCTCTTTCGTGACGGTGCAGTCGACCAATGCGCTGCAAGAGTAAATCCATAGGGCACAGATCAGTGACTAACACATCGAAGTCAATATCTAAGGACTGTTCAAGCACCTGTGTGCCTACGACAATGCGCTTGTAGGGGCGCTTGGTATCGGAACTTGGCTTGCCTAGCTCCTTCAGCAACTCTTGCTCCTTAAGAGCACGGTCCGGCGCTAGAAAGCGAGAGTGCAGTAGCTGCACAGTTGCCTCACCAAAGCGCTCGCCCAAAGAGGCAGCTGTCTTCTGTGCGCGATCTACGGTGTTAACGATTACTCCCGCGCAGCCTCCGTCCTCTAGCAATTTTGCCAGTGTTTCGGCCAAGGCATCGTCTGCCAGCGACTCTAAGGCGACCCTCCGAAAAGGCACATCGCTTGCTATGAGGGCCTGTCCAACTTTGCCCTCTTCCGTGTAAGTAATGATTGGGTAATGCGTATTTTCAGCCCATGCCGCGGTCGGGGTTGGTTGCTGCGCTCCCTTGTTTAGAGGATCGGACTGGCCGTAAGTACTGGGCGTTATGTTGAGATACGCCTCTACTAGTGCCTGGCGTTGCTTCGCAGGTAGAGTTGCCGATAATACGATCACGGGAACCTGATACGCTCCGAGCCATCTTAAGGCCATGTAAAGGTACTGACTCATGTAGGCGTCATAAGCATGGCACTCGTCAATTATCACCACCTTGTTGGCTAGCCCGAGATGGCGGAGCATAACGTGTTTCTGTTTAAGGGCCGCCAGCAACACATGGTCAATCGTACCCACACCGAAGTCATCAAGCATACCTTTTTTGCGCCCCGCAAACCACTCGTGCACAATTACACGATTTTCATCATCCTCATGGGCTAACTTCTTGGGCAAGCTCTCATAGGCGTCGTTAAACTGAGCTTTGCCATGCATCAGGCGCAAAGAAATGGCATCGTCACCGTCTAACTTATTCAGCCAAGCAAGAAAGCGCTTAAACATACCGTCAGAGGTGGCTTGCGTAGGTAGGGCAAAGAATACTCCCTTGCGCTTGGCAGTACAGGCGAATATCTCGGCAGCCAGAAGTGCCGCTTCGGTCTTACCAACACCCATCGGAGCTTCAATTACTAGGATTCCAGGATTGCCTAGGGAGGCTGCTGTTTGCATGACGGTCTTTTGCAGCGCATTGGCGGAAGAAAAACTAAATCGCTTTTGGTAGAGGCTCTCTGGGCTTAACTTTTCGCCTGCCTGCCATGCTTTAGGCAAAGCAAGTGCCTGCCACGCCGCGTCAAGTCGCGCTTTTGCACAAGGCGAGCCCATATCGTCAAGACCAATGTAGGGGAACAGCGCTTCGCTACTCGCAATCCAATCCGCTAATATGACTAGCCCGCTCAAAAGGACTTGCGCTGCCATGTTGGGCCGCGGTATATCATTTATAGTTGCGTAACCGGCAAGTTTGAGGGAGTAACTAAGAAGCTCCTGTTGCACAGAGCCCCATGCCTCTTTGCCGTGCTTGCCTAGGTGAAAATTCTGAGGATATTGTGCCATCATGTCGCTGCCATCGTCAGTATCTGTCGGCTTGCCGTGGTGGGCTCCTAATGTGGCCGCGATGTTCTTGCTGCACCCGGCCTGTCGCAAGAGCACTTGAGTAGCTAGGGCATGGGGCGTCCGCGAGGCGTTTTCAAAACATGCACTACTCTGCATAGCTAGTCCGTAATGCTCCGTTCGATCAGACATTACTCTATCTAGCCCGGCATTCCCTGAGCGTTTGGCCTGAAAAACTGGTGTGGCCTTGCCTAGGTCATGAACAGCTGCCAGAAAGACTGCCAAGCGCTCACCACAACCGCCATCAAGCAGACCAGAAACAATGCTCCTTTTGACACCATCTGCTACCCAGTGATTCCATAATTTTTTGGCCACGGCAGCAGAGTCCGCCATATGCATTGTTAGGGGTAACCACTGCTCGCTGCCGTCCTTAGCCTTCTTGGCCCACAAACTTTGCGCCATAAGTGAGACTCCGTCCATACACACCAGTCCTTACCCAGACTATACTTTCAGTTACTCTGTATTGGGTAGTATCCATACTGCTAATTCCTGTTGTCTATACAAATATTTCTATCATATTTGGCATTCTCCTGCAAGCCCATCTATGACAAACGATGACACTACTTGACCACCTTCCTCCTTGACAACCATAGATTTTGTGCTACGCTCCTCGTCTGGACTAAAAGTAACGTGGCGTCGTTACACCCAAAAAGCGCGATGTGCGGAATTAAGAAGGAGTCGCTGCCCACAGCGACGAACGAGAACACATCCCACACTCTTGTCTAGATTATCGCCACACAACTATAAGGAGGGACTCCTATGTTTACCGGAAACTTAGTACGACTTAGAAGCCTCGAGAAGTCAGATATCGATAACATCATGCCCTGGATTAACAACCCCGAGATCACAGAGCACTTGCTGGTTGGTACCCTGCCTATGTCGCGGGCCATGGAAGAAAAGTGGCTAGAGGGTGCAGTACACCACACCGATACTGACAAACTCTTGGCCATT
>Ga0209103_1000053_pt1 | contig 31820 bp, 26 predicted proteins | sample 4C3metaG_FD_184152 | JGI IMG/M metagenome (GOLD analysis project Ga0209103, IMG submission 184152) | Freshwater bacterial and archeal communities from Indian Creek, Illinois, USA - 4C3 metaG (SPAdes) (version 2) | ecosystem: Environmental > Aquatic > Freshwater > Unclassified | place: USA...
ATATACATCCACTGAGGGGTGGCATTTACTCAGTCCGAAAAACTTGATTTCTGCCACCCTCAATGCCCTGCACCCTTTTTAAGCCTCAACTACATGTCCTCGCACTCATTTTACTCCCATTTACCCAGAAAACACACCCTTTTGGAACAACTAACTGCAACCCAATTGCACTTACTCTGCCAAAGTGGCATTTACTTTGGCAAGTGACCCCTCGCAAGGATTTTTATCGCAATACTCTTTCATTTACCAAATGATGCAAAGTCGTTGAGATGGGGAGCGAGGACTGATAGAATCTAGATGTGTTAGGCTGTGAGCAAGAACAAGCAAAGGGGGAGTCTACCTGAGCAACATTATCTACCTCGACGGACAATTCGTACCAAAAGAAGAGGCCAAAGTGTCTGTCTACGACCACGGGCTACTTTACGGCGATGGTATTTTTGAGGGTCTGCGCGTCTACAATGGACGCATTTTCAAATTAGCAGAACATATAGAGCGCCTCTATGAGTCCGCAAAATCCATCATGCTCCATATTCCCATGACCATGAGCGAGATGGTTGACGCTCATGTCGAAACTGTGAGGCGCAATGGCCTCCGCGACGTCTACATTCGCACACTCGTCACCCGCGGGGTCGGCAGTCTCGGCATCGATCCGCGCTCATGCCCTAAAGCCAGTGTCATTATTATTGTTGATAAAATTTCCCTATACCCAGCCGAGCTTTACGAAAAAGGTATTGATGTCGTTACGGTGGCCACCCGTCGTCCGGCCGTAGATGTGCTCAGCCCCCGCGTTAAATCGCTGAATTACCTCAACAATGTCATGGCGAAGATCGAAGTGGCGCGAGCCGGTGCTTTTGGCGGTATTATGCTTAACAATGAGGGCTTTGTCACTGAGGGCACGGCCGACAATATTTTTATCGTCAAAAAAAGGGTGCTCTATACGCCGCCCAGCTATGTGGGCATACTGCAGGGCATTACCCGTGACACCATTATGGACATGGCCCGCGAGGCAGGTTACGACGTACGGGAACAAGTCTTTACGCGGCACGATGTCTACATTGCTGATGAAGTCTTTTTCACCGGAAGCGGTGCTGAGGTCATTCCCGTTATTAACTGTGACGGCAGAGTCATCGGGGAAGGTGCCCCGGGCCCCGTTACACGCTTCTTAATCCAGGCCTACCGGCAGCTGGTCAACTCGACGGGACACGTGGTTTTCGAGTAATACGCATTAAAACGCAATCATTTCTGTATCTAGCAAGTAACCGACCGCGGTCGGTTACTTTTGTTTCAGCGCAAAGCCACTCCCTCTTTGCTAGTTGACATAATATACATTATACGACACAACGTAAAAGACGAGGGAGGAGTCCTGGGGACTCCTCCCTCGTTGCGACTTACTGCGCTAGTTTTTTATAAAGGGCCATGCGCCTTTTTGCATCTTGTTCGGCGGCGGCAAACAGTTCTTCCGCTGCAGCGGGGAACTCACGCAGGAGCGTAGTGTAGCGAGACTCCCCTGTTAGAAACTCGCGGAAGTTGTAGGTCGGTTCTTTTGAATCAAGACTGAACGGGTTCTTGCCTTCGTCCTCCAACCGCGGATTATAGCGGTACAACGGCCAGTAACCAGATTCCACCGCCAGCTTGCCCTCATTTTGACTGGCTGACATATTGATGCCGTGCGCTATACAGGGCGAGTAAGCGATAACTAGTGAGGGTCCATCGTACTTTTCCGCCTCGATAATGGCATTTAGGGTGTGGTTGCGGTTAGCTCCACTGCTAATAGAGGCCACATAGACGTAGCCATAAGACATCGCCATCAGCCCGAGATCTTTCTTGCGGGTGCGCTTGCCATTGGCGGCAAACTTGGCGACGGCCGCCGTAGGCGTGGCCTTAGATGATTGTCCCCCAGTATTCGAATAGACTTCGGTGTCGAGCACCAACAAGTTGATATCCACCCCCGAGGCAATCACATGGTCCAAGCCACCAAAGCCGATGTCGTAGGCCCAACCGTCACCACCAATAATCCAAATGGACTTCTTGGTAAGATGGTCCTGTAGCTCCATAATGCCTTGCAGGGCTTCTTTCATATTATCCGTAGCGCTTTCTAGGAGCTGCGGAATGAGGGCGCGCATGGCATCGCCATGCAGGCGTGACTGCTCGGCATTCTTTTTGCCTAGGAGCCAGCCCTCAGCTGCCTGCCTAAAAGGAGCATTGTCGATCGCTAATGCTTGCGTGATAAGTTCGGTGAGCTTGTCACGCTTTTGTGCGACGGCCATGGCCATGCCGTAGCCAAACTCAGCATTATCTTCAAACAAGGAGTTGGCCCAGGCAGGCCCATGACCATCCTTATTGGTAGTATAGGGGCAGGACGGAGCACTACCGCCGTAAATTGAGGTACAGCCCGTAGCATTGGCAATCATCATGCGTTCGCCAAAAAGCTGGGTAATGAGCTTTATATAGGGGGTCTCACCACAGCCGGCACAGGCGCCGGAGTACTCAAATAATGGCTTTTTGAACTGACTGTTCTTGACCGTAGAATGATCAAACACAACTTGCACTTCAGGCAAACACTCGAGGAAGTTGAATTTGTTTTCTTCCTCGGGCAGCACCTGCTCCAAGTTCTTAAAGACCAAGGGCTTTGGCTTAGCAGGACACACTTGTACGCAGTTGCCGCAGCCCGTGCAATCGAGGGGTGACACTTGAATAAAGTACTGCAGCCCGGCAAATTCCTTGCCGAGAGCGTTCTTGCCCTGTAAACCCACCGGCAAGGACGCGAGATCGGCGCTATTGGCAAGATATGGCCTAATAGCGGCATGAGGGCAGACAAAGGAACACTGATTGCACTGGATGCAGGTTTCGGGCACCCAGACGGGAATATCGACGGCAATACCCCGCTTCTCGTACTTGGTTGTGCCAAGAGGGAACACTCCGTCATCACTAAACTTACTAACGGGGAGATTATCGCCTTTGAGTGCTACCATGGGCTGCATAACTTCCGTGACAAAAGTCGGTTCCTGTACTTGGTTATCACCATGGGCACCTGCACAGCCTGCTCCCCAAGAGGCAGGATAGTCGACTGGTGCTAAGGACGACACTGCGAGATCGACAGCATCGTAACCCTGCAGAACAAGGTCTTCGCCGATAGGTACAGGCCAATGTTTATCCTCGCCCTCTGATCTCCAGGTGGCAGGGTAGTTTACCGCCGTCAGAGCTGCGACGGTGCGGTCAATGGCCGCATAGTTTTGCAGAACCACATCGTCGCCTTTGCGCCCGTAAGTCTTCTTGATGGCCCCTTTGATAAAGTCGATAGCGTCCTGACTGGGAATAACATCTGCCACTTGAAAAAATGCGACCTGCATGATGGTGTTAATGCGCCCCCCCTGCCCTACTTCTTGCGCAATTTTCACCGCGTCAATATTGTAGAATTTGAGGTTTTTCTGCGCAATGACCTGCTTAATGTGAACAGGCAGTCTCTGCTCTAATTCCTCTAAAGACCACGGCGAATTAAGGAGGAATACTCCCCCCTCTTTGATATCCCCTAGAATATCGTAGCGAGTCACGTATGAAGGGTTGTGGCAGGCGATGAGATCGGCTTGATCGACGAGGTAGGGCGAGGTAATGGGGTTAGGCCCAAAGCGTAGGTGAGAAACAGTGATCCCGCCAGATTTTTTAGAGTCGTAGACAAAGTAACCCTGTGCGTAGAGGTCAGTGTTATCCCCTATTATCTTAATAGAGTTCTTGTTGGCTCCAACTGTGCCATCAGCGCCCAGACCATAGAATTTACAGCTGTACTGACCCTCTGGCGCAGCCGAGATATACTCGGCAACTTCAAGCGAGGTATGGCTCACATCATCGACAATTCCCACTGTAAAGTGATTCTTAGGTTGCTTGGCTCTCAAATTGTCAAATATGGCCTTAACCATGGAAGGCGTGAATTCCTTTGACCCCAGGCCATACCTGCCCCCGACAATGAGTTTCTGTTCGCCCTGCTCGGCATAGACGGTACAAACATCCTGATAAAGTGGCTCACCCAAGGCCCCTGGTTCCTTGGTGCGGTCCATAACGGCCAGCCGCTTAACAGATATGGGCAAAGCGCTCAGAAAATGTGCTGCACTAAAGGGACGATAGAGGCGCACTTTAAGAACGCCTACTTTTTCCCCTCTGGCGTTAAGATAGTCTACGGTCTCCTGCACTGTCTCTCCGCCAGAGCCCATAATAACTATCACCCGGTCAGCATCAGCCGCACCCACATAGTCAAAGAGTCCATAGCTTCGCCCAGTGAGCGCAGCGACCTTTTGCATCACCTTCTCGACAATTTGTGGTGTCGCGGCATAATAATTGTTGCTGGCTTCGCGGCCTTGGAAGTAGATGTCTGGGTTTTGGGCTGTGCCACGCTGTAGAGGATGCTCTGGGTTTTGTGCCCGGCGCCTAAAGTCTCTAATCGCATCCATTTCTACAAGATTGAACATATCTTGGTAATCGATCTCTTCAATCTTTTGAATTTCATGTGAAGTGCGAAAGCCATCGAAGAAATGTAAAAAGGGAACCTTGCTCTGCAAGGTGGCGAGATGGGCTACCAAAGCTAGGTCCATGGCTTCTTGAACTGAGGCGGAGGCCAGCATGGCAAAGCCAGTTTGCCGCGTAGCCATGACATCAGAGTGGTCGCCAAATATGGACAAAGCATGTGTCGCCAAGGCCCTAGCCGAGACATGGAAGACCGTTGGCCAAAGCTCACCCGCTATTTTGTACATATTGGGGATCATGAGCAACAGCCCCTGCGAGGCCGTAAAAGTCGTCGTAAGTGCGCCAGCCGCCAGTGCGCCATGGACAGCCCCGGCCGCACCAGCCTCTGACTGTAGCTCCGTGACCTTTAGCGTCTGCCCCCACATATTCTTGCGGCCGTAAGCTGCCCATTCATCGGCAACTTCTCCCATATTTGATGAGGGGGTGATAGGATAAATAGCAGCTACATCGCTAAAGGCGTAAGCAACATGGGCCGCGGCAGTGTTTCCTTCAATGGTTACTTTGTGTTTTGGCATGGTTTCACCTTTCCCTTTTTATAAGTTGTCATACTGGATAGAGTATAGCTTATCGCAGCAAGTTAGTCTTCTTGTAGTTTATAGTCAAAGTAAATAATTAACCGATGACAATATTCACTAGGCTACCTTTTACGATGATCACTTTGCGCACTGTAGCACCCGCGAGAAAAGGCAGAACTTTCTCCGCCTGCAAGGCCATTTCCTTTACTAACTCCTCATCGGCATCACTTGGTACTTCTATTTTATCGCGGAGACGGCCGTTGACTTGTACCGCCAGTTCGACCACCTCGCGCACGAGGGCCAAGGGGTCAGTCTGCGGCCAAGGCTCATTGTGAACCGATGTTTTGTGCCCTAGCTCTGCCCAGAGTTCTTCTGCTAAATGCGGCGCAAAGGGAGCTAGCAAACGCACAAAAGTTTCTACCACTTCGCGGAGAAACACGGCATTCTTAGCAGGCGCATCGGCGTCATAACGATAGAGCGAGTTAGTTAACTCCATGAGACGTGAGATACAGGTGTTAAAACCAAAGCTGTTTACGTCAGTTGTTATGCCTTGGATCGCGCGGTGCAAGGCGTAGTTTAGTTCTTTTTCGTGTCTGCCAAAGGACTGTCCTTTGAGGTGGGCATACTCCCCTACCCTCTCCACGACTCGTTCCACCCTCTCGACATAACGGGTCGTGGCCTTGATGCCATTGTCGTCCCAGGGGCCACCTTCAAGATAGTTGAAGCCGAACAGCAAGTACAACCTAAAAACATCCCCGCCGAATTTCTCAATGTATGGATCCGGTGAAACAACATTGCCTTTGGATTTGCTCATTTTTTCGCCATCGGCCCCCAGAATAATGCCCTGGTGTACAAGGGCCTTGAAGGGCTCGGCAAAGCTAACTAGGCCCATGTCCTTAAGCGCGCGGACGATAAAGCGAGCATAGAGAAGATGCATTACGGCATGCTCTGGCCCACCCACATACATGTCCACAGGGAGGACTTTGTTTATCCACAGCGGGTCCCAGGCCTGGTCATCATTTTTGTTGTCCGGATAACGCAGAAAATACCAGGACGAATCGACAAAAGTGTCCAAAGTATCGGTTTCTCGCTTGGCTTTATCGCCGCAAGTCGGACAGGTAGTGCTCCAGAACTGTTCGGATTTTGCCAGTGGAGATTGCCCGTCGGGTGAAAAATCTACATCGTATGGCAATAAGACTGGTAGGTCGCTTTCCGGCACAGGGACAGTGCCACAGCGGTCACAGTAGACGATGGGTATGGGCGCACCCCAGTATCTCTGACGCGAAACAAGCCAGTCGCGCAAGCGATATGTTGTGGTATGGCGCGCGCCACTTCCTTGTGCCTGCAGTTGATCGACGATTGTCTGGCGCGCTTCTTCCGAGGTCAGCCCCGTGAAAACACCGCTATCGACCAAGATTCCGTCGTCGACAAAAGGAAGACCCTCATCTAGGCTCGCATCGGGAGCGCTAATGACGCGCTGTATGGGTAGGCCATAGGCCATGGCAAAGTCGTAGTCTCTGGCGTCATGCCCTGGCACTGCCATCACGGCGCCGGTGCCATAACTAGCGAGAACATAATCAGCTGTCCATACGGGCAGGCGCGTAGCTGTCACGGGGTGCAGCACATATGCGCCCGTAAAAACGCCGGTCTTGGCCCTAGTGGTCGACAGGCGGTCTATTTCGCTCTGTTTCTTGGTTTGTTCTTGGTAGCTCAGCACCTCTGCCCTGTAGGCGGCAGACATTACTTTGTCTAGCAAGGGATGCTCTGGGGCGAGCACTACATAGGTGCAACCAAGCAAAGTATCAGCACGGGTGGTAAAGACCTCGATCGCCTCGGTACCATTCTCTAAGGCAAAGACAATCGTCGCGCCATGGCTCTTGCCGATCCAGTTTCTCTGCATTGCTTTCGTTTTTTCGGGCCAGTCTATCTGCGCATGCCCTGCTAAGAGGTCTTCGGCATAGGCCGTTATCTTAAAAAACCACTGCGTCAAGTTCCGCTTGGTGACCTCCATGCTGCATCGCTCACAATGGCCCTGCTCCACCTGTTCATTGGCCAAGGAGGTATTGCAACTAGGGCACCAATTGACCGGAGCCTCCTTGCGGTACGCCAACCCCTGCTGGTAGAGCTTAAGAAATAGCCACTGTGTCCATTTATAATAATCTGGATCGCAAGTCACAACCTCATAGTCCCAGTCAAAAGAGGCTCCCATGGCGCGTAGCTGCTGACGCATGGTAGTGATGTTACTCATGGTAGAGTCCATGGGGTGTATGCCCGTCTTTATGGCGTAATTTTCAGCCGGCAGGCCAAAAGCATCAAAGCCCATGGGATGAAAGACCTCATGTCCTTGCATGCGCTTCACTCTGGCCCAAGAATCAGTTAGGCCAAAGTTCCACCAATGGCCCACATGGAGCTTAGCGCCCGAGGGGTAAGAGAACATCTCAAGACAGTATAGTTTTTTGTCAACCTTGTCGCGGTTAAATTTGTAGAGGGCGTTTTTCTCCCACAAGTCCTGCCACTTAATGTCAGTGTGTTTTCCATACTTGGCCATCTCGCATCCCCTTTTCTTATAAAAAATAAGGCCTTTCATCTCAGTCAAGAGACGAAAGGCCTTGCTTCCGCGGTACCACTCTAATTGACGCCTAAGCGTCCACTTGTAGCCGATAACGGTGCTAACCGGTTCCAACTCCAAGGTGAGAGGTAGGGTTCTGCGCAACTGTCTCGCACCAACGACAGCTCTCTTTTGCGTGTCACTCCCTACGAATCCTTATCACCGTTGTTGTTAGAATACTAGCACGCCAAACCGCTCATGTCAACTCGCCCTTGGCAACTAATTGTTGTCGAGAGTTAGGGCGTCCTTAGGGCAGGCTACTACGCAAAGTCCGCAGCCCTTGCAACGCGCGTCATTGACCATGATTTTCTTGGACTCAGGCAGGAAGGCGATGACATTGGCTTCGGGGCAGACAAAAATACACATTTTGCATCCGATGCACTTTTCTTTATCTAGCTTAACAGCCACATACATAGTGTTACGGCCTCCTTTTAGGCGCTAACCGCGCGGGGAATCATAAACTCATACACGGCACTTCCGCCTCGTTCGACGATCTCCATGTTCTTTTCCACAAGTTGTTCTAGCTTGCCGAACTTGCTCTTTACCACGTCGTCGAGAGCAGCCGTAGTAGCAGAGGCCACAAACTTGCCACCGCCAAAGCGCTCAGCAATAGAGTCCTTTATGGCAACAGTAGAAACCAGATCAGGTGCGATGGCCATTAAGCCACCCAGCATCGCGATGTTCGTCGAAAGCTCGGTGCCAGCAATCTCTAAGGCGACCTTAGTAGCAGGTACATAGAAGACCCGGGCGTTAAGCTCTATCAATTTGGCAATCTCTTCTTCACTGAGTGGCAGTACCTCATCAGAATTAATGAGCATCATGCCGCCTGTCTGAAGTCCGTCAAAGAATGGCATGGTGTAACACTTGCCCATGGTAATAACATGGGGGTGGAAAACCATAATGATGTTTGGGAACAATACTTCGCCCCGCTCATGGATGGCCCCGTCTGAGATGCGCACATAGCTCTCTGCAGGAGCTAAGCGCTTTTCCGCACCGAAAAAAGGATTTACGATACTAGTTAAGCCGTCTCGCGTCGCGGCAGCTCCCAAGATATGAGCCGCAGTCACCACGCCTTGGCCACCTAAACCCGACATGCGAATGTCTACTCTCTTTGCCACTACTTGCTACCCCCCTCGAGCTTGTCAAGCATCTCTTGCGCTTCTGGAGTGATGTACTCCCGTTGCTTAAACAAGCCGTCCTTCTCAAGCCTCTTAATACGGGCGATGGTGTCATTATTCTTAAACTTGTAGTTTGTGGGGCAAGGAGTTAGCACTTGAACGTAGGTAGGACCTACCTCGCGCGCTAAAATTATCGCCCGGCGAATCATTTTCTCCATTTTGCGAGGCTGCGCGGGCGAGCACACCGCGACATAGGCACAGCCTGCTTCTCTGGCCAGCTCAGGCATTGTGATCTTGGGGAAATTCTTACCCTTAGGTGCCATGTAGAGCACGGTTCCCTCTTGTGACATGCCACTCTCTTGCCCACCTGTGTTGGCGTAGGCTTCATTGTCGAGCATGATGGTCGTGATATTTTCGCGGCGGAACCAAGAATGCATGACCATGTCTAGGCCAATGTCGGCTGTCGCGCCATCACCAGCAACAACGACCACATCTTTGACCTTGTCAGGAAAACGCAACTTGAGGGCACGCTTTAGCCCTGAGGCCACGGAGTTCTGGTTGCCAAACAGGGAGTGAATGTTTTGCACCGCGGCTTGTGGGAATACAAGTGAGCTGCAACCAGTCGAACCTACCACGATCGTGTCCTCAGGAGCAGGCAATGAGGCAAGAAAAATACGCAGCGCTAATGCTAGGCCACAGCCAGCGCACAAAGGATGCTCTTCAAGAAGTTCCTTAAATGTGCCTAGTTCAGCGACGCCAACATCTCTGCCATAAGGGCCATCGGCCACTAATTCCCTATATTCCGCCGGAATAATATCGGCAAAAGCGGGAGACATGGTTAAAATCTTCTTAGTCATGCCCAGCACCTCCTGATTTCTGCCAAAATACTCTGTGCTGGCATAGTCATCCCACCATATACCCGTGGGGCACCGATGACTTTGGCATTGTCGTCAATAATAGACTTGATTTCGCGTGCCATCCACCCCACGCGGTTAAACTCCGGCACGATGACTGCTTTTGCTTTCTTGGTAAGCGCGCGGATTTCTTCCGTGGGGAAGGGGCGTACACATTTCACCTTGACCAAGCCGACACTAAGACCCTCTTGTTTGGCAAGTTGTATGGCCTCGCGGGAGATAGAAACAGCCGTGCCGGAGGTAACAATCATTACTTCCGCATCGGGATTTTCAACCTCGACCAGGCCGCCTAGGTACTTAGAAATAAAGGGACGGGCACGCTCTGCCGCAGCCATAACCTCTTGCTGCCACGATGCGTGCGCTGCATAGCTGACGAAATTGCTCTTCATGACAAAGGGGTCGCGCATCTGACGGATGGGCACGTTTTCCATGTCCATGACCGGAACAGGTGCAGTATAAGGATTGTAAGGAGGTAGTTTCATGTCCACTGGGGCGACTTGGATCGTTTCACGCGTATGGGTGACAAAGAAGCCGTCAGCAAAAACACCCACGGGGATATGGACCTCTGTCTGCTCTGCTATCGGGTAGGCCTTAAGGAGAAAATCATGTAGGTCTTGTGCATTCTCGGCGTGGAGCATGATGATCCCGGTATCCAGCAAGTAGGACATTTCGATGGTATCGGGCTGAATCGTCAATGGTGAATTGACCCCGCGCGTCATAAAGGCACAGACAATTGGCAGCCTAGCGCCAGACCAGGTGGAGAACAGTTCAAAAGCGCGCAGCGTACCCGGGCCGCCGGTGGCCGTAAAAATACGCACGCCACCCATCGCTGCCCCAGCTACGGCTGACATGACCGCAAACTCATTCTCGCCACGGAAGTATTCGCGGATATAACCTTCTTTGTAGATGTCACCTACGAGGTGCATGCTCTCAGATTGAGGAGTGATGGGGTACGAGATGGCCATATCAACATTAGCACGCTTAATTGCTTCCCTAACGGCCTCACTGCCGGTGATAAACACTGGTTCGCGCTTAGCCTCAAAAAAGAGATGTTCTGGACTAACTACCCTCTGCAAACTACTTACCCCCTTCGGCCATCTGCCGCTTCTTCTCCTTAACAATCGCCGTTAACTCTTGTATTTTAGCCAAGTTGACATCCCGTAGGCTAATCATGGCATCCTCGTGCCCTGCTTCGCCACACAGGGCGATGGTATAACAGTCTGTACCGCCGCGAATAATCTTGAGGGCGACATTGGCATAATGACAGTGCACGCCGACGAAGACGCAGACATCAATCTTGTTGTGCCAAATAGTGAGGTTAGGATGATTAGGATTAATCTCAATGGCGGGATTAATCATGGGGTACTTCGGGCGGTAGTCGGGCATGGGAATTACTCCCGCGCCGACAGCGTCGGCTAGCTCGCGAACCGCTTGTGCTCTTTCTACCACTCCATCTTTCCATGCCCATAACAAGAGAGGACCTGGGAAGAAAAATGGTCGTTTAGCACTGAGAAGCTTCTCAGCAATTAGGTGCAAGGCCTCATTATCAGAAACGATTTTTCCCTCTACTAAGGCATCACCCGTGTTAGGGAGCTCGACCCCCATCACTGCTGCCGACGGCGGTAAGTATCCCTCTGGACCGGCCAAAACGCGGTATTCGTTAGTCATCTAGTACTACCTCCTTTGTTCTCATCAAATGAGAACTACTATGCTTGTTAATGCATTTTGTGCTTGTTGGCGCGAAGTGTTGGCGCACGAATAAGGAGACGCACTACATTTATCAAGTAACGTCACTTTAGAACAAAGTTCTTAGCCTGCGACCTGACGACGCCCCCTCGACTGCTTGCCACCCCCCTCGATAACATGACAAAAATGCACTTGCAGTAATCATAATTTATTGCGGCGTGTTTGTCTAGATTCCTTTGTGAAGAATATAACACAAGAGCATACTCGCAAAAATCGGCCCGCTCTGGCAGCCTCCCTGCGAACAAAAGACTCTTGCTGGCAAAAAAGTAGCATGATGGTCACAAAGCCCCACTCCAGACAACTATGTGCCATCAGCGCGATGGCAAGTAGAGGCGCTGCCCTGGCTGTATGAGGACAGACTTGTGCAGCTCGTTCAATCGGCGGAGACGAAAAACATATTCGCGCAAATCCATGTTCGTCGGCGCGAAGCGCTCCGCGAGACCCCACAAGGTATCTCCCCTGGCAACGATATAGACTTCTGGTGCCGTTTTATCGGCGGCCCGCGTAGGGCCAACGGCCGTAATCACGGCTAGTATCAGAAACGCACAACCCACTAACAAGATAATTCTCAACACTATCGCACCTCCGAACATATGTTCTTGGCACAATTGTACAATCATATGTTCGCCCTTGTCAACTGGCAAACCAAACTAGTGTTTGACCATGCCCTAGAGTTGTGCTATAATCGTCCCAATATAGGCGAGGGGGCGGAGTAAGGGTGAAGAATGGTTTGACGAAACGTCAACTTCAAATACTTGAGTTTATCAAGCAAGAAGTCAGAATGAAGGGCTACCCGCCTGCTGTGCGAGAAATTGGCTTGGCGGTTGGTTTAAGCTCTAGTGCCACTGTCCATAGTCACTTAGCCCGTCTTGAAGAAAAGGGCTACATACGGCGTGACCCAACTAAACCACGCGCCATAGAGGTATTAGATGGTGCTCCTTTCGTTGCTCCCCCTGCCCACATCGTATCTCTGCCCATTATTGGCCGCGTTACGGCGGGTCAACCCATATTGGCGGTAGAAAACATCGAAGATTATTTCGACCTCTCCGCTCACCTCACGCCAACTGGGGAGATTTTCGTTCTCAACATCGAGGGCGACTCGATGATCGAAGTGGGCATTCATAATGGCGACATGGTATTGGTACGCAAGCAAAATACGGCCCAAAATGGTGACGTTGTAGTTGCACTCCTAGGTGACGAGGCCACCGTGAAGACTTATTATCGCGAGCCCACCCGCATACGCCTCCAGCCTGAGAACCGCACCATGGCACCCATCTACAGCACCGAGGTCCTCATCCTTGGCAAGGTAGTAGGTTTGTACCGCAGGTTTTAACGGCAACTAAAAAAGAGCTGCCTGGCAAGATGCCGGGCAGCTCTTTTTGTCGCTTCTCACTTATCAACTTGCTTGTTTTGCTCTGCTGTCTTAGCCCTAGCGGCAGCCAAGCGCGCCACAGGCACACGAAATGGTGAACAACTCACGTAGTCTAGGCCTAGTTCATGACAAAAGGCGATGCTAGTCGGCTCTCCGCCATGTTCGCCGCAGATGCCCACCTTAAGACTCGGTTTCGCTTCTCTCCCATGTGTAAAAGCCATGCGCATCAGTTGTCCTACTCCCTCGACATCAAGAACGGCAAATGGATTATGCTCGAGCACATCCTGCGCAATATACGAAGGCAAGAACTTGCCTTCGGCATCGTCGCGGCTAAAGCCAAATGCCGTCTGGGTAAGATCATTGGTGCCAAAGGAGAAAAAATCGGCATGTTTGGCGATATCTTGCGCCACGAGACAGGCCCTAGGCACTTCAATCATGCTGCCGATAGGGACTTCGCCTTGTGCGGACTGCGCCTGATGGACCTCCTGCCACTTATCTTCTACCAGTCTTCGCATCAAAACTAGCTCACGGTGATGTGACACCAAGGGAATCATAATCTCCGGCTGGGGACTAAATCCCTCTCGCTGCAGGTCAAGTGTGGCTAGAGCAATGGCTTCAACTTGCATAGCGTAAATACTAGGTGTCGTTATGCCAAGGCGGCAGCCCCGGTGCCCCAGCATGGGATTGTTTTCATGCAGACGATCTACGGCCCTTAAGGCCCTTTCAGCCCTTATGCGGGTGGCGGGGGTAGTGGCGCTGGCTACTTGCTCCTTTAACTCCTCTCGGCTGGGTAAGAACTCGTGCAGGGGCGGATCTAGTAGGCGTATCGTCACGGGGTACCCGTCCATGGCCTTTAATATGCCGTAAAAATCACTGCGCTGCATGGGCAAAAGCCTCTGCAAGGAGACATTTCTGTCATCTTCGTGTTCAGCCATAATCATAGCTTGCACCATGGGCAGACGTTCGGCCTCCATAAACATATGTTCGGTACGACAAAGACCAATGCCTTGCGCGCCAAAACGGCGAGCTAAGGCAGCATCGTGAGGATTGTCAGCATTCGCCCTCACCTTGAGCCTAGACTCGTTATCCGCGATCTGCAGCAAATCCCAGAACTCATCGCTAAGATCAGGCTCGACGAGCGAAACTTCCCCCAGGAACACTTTACCCGTCGTGCCGTCAAGAGATAATGTATCCCCTTCTTTGAGCACATGCTCTCCTATGGTCACTGTCCCGCGCGTAAAGTCGAAAGAAAGAGCCTCAGCACCGCATACACAGGGCTTACCCATGCCCCGCGCGACAACAGCTGCATGGCTGGTCATGCCACCACGGCTGGTCAAAATACCCTGGCTGGCGATAATCCCTTGAATATCGTCAGGAGAGGTTTCTGGTCTCACCAAGAGCACTTTGTAGCCGTTTTTGGTCAAACGCAGCGCTGCTTCGTTACTATAGACAATTACCCCACAGGCCGCACCGGGGGAGGCAGGCAAGCCCACAGTCAACACGCTTGGCTGCTGCGCATAGTCGATGCTGCGGTGTAGCATCTGCTCGATTTGCTGTGGCGTCACTCTGGACAACAGTTCATTACGCTCAATTTTATCGCTATGAAACATTTCCATAGCGATACTGAGCGCGGCCTTAGGGCTACGCTTGCCCACTCTGGTCTGCAGCAGGTATAGCTGCCCTTCTTCCACCGTAAATTCGATATCTTGCATATCGCCATAGTGTTCTTCAATGAGCGAGGCTGTGCTTAGTAGCTCCGCATAGGCACAAGGTGCGAGGTCCTCCAGAGAGGAGATGTCTTGTGGCGTACGCGTGCCTGAAACTACGTCCTCACCCTGCGCTCGCGCCAGAAACTCGCCATAAAGCCTCTTTTCACCAGTAGAAGGGTTGCGCGTAAAACAGACCCCTGTGCCTGAATTTACCCCCAAGTTGCCAAAAACCATCGCTTGTATGGTCACCGCCGTTCCTAAGGAGTCAGGAATGTGGTGCTGTCGGCGGTATACCTTGGCGCGCTCGTTTTGCCAGCTTGCGAACACTGCCTTGATTGAACGGATGAGACACTCACTTGGCGAATCAGGAAAAGGCCTGCCGGTGTGCACCTGTACTAAGTTTAAGTATTGGGTGATGAGTTTGCGTAAGGCTGGTGCGGAAAAGTCGCGGTCGCACTTAATCTTCTCTTGAAAGAGAAGATCTTCCATCGTATCGGAGAAAACAGCGTGCGGCACTTGCAAGACAATCTCAGAAAATTTTTCGATGTAACGGCGATAACAGTCCAAAGCAAACCGCTCTGACGTCAGATTGGCCAATCCCTCTACCACCGCTCCGCTAAGACCTAAGTTAAGAATGGTATCCATCATCCCTGGCATGGAATATTCCGCACCAGAACGCACCGACAATAGCAAGGGATTTTCGGGGTCGCCAAACCGTTTGCCTGTTGCGGCTTCTAACTTGCTAATTGCTTCCTGCAAATCAGCTAACAAATCTTGTGTCAACTCGCCCTGAAGATAGTATTCACGACATGCTCGCGTCGTGATGGTGAAGCCGGGAGGAACAGGTAGCCCTATGCGAGTCATTTCGGCGAGACCGGCCCCTTTTCCCCCGAGGGCCGCCCTCATCTCCTTACTGCCCTCACCAAAAAAATAGATTCTCTTGTCTTCCACCTGATCATCTCCCCTTCTCAGATCATTCTAATAGAACAAGGCCTCTAAGGCTTCGGACAAAGCAACTTTCACATGTCCATAACTCAACGCGCCCTGAACATAGGCGATATAGGGTTCACGCAGAGGCGCGTCCGCGGAGAACTCACTTGAAGCCCCTAGCACAAAGGTACCGGCGGCCATAATAACTGCGTCTTTATAGCCCGGTAACTCGCCTGGCTCCGGCACAACATGAGAGTCTATAGGAGATGCCCGCTGAATAGCTTGGCAGAATTTAATCAGCTGTCCCCGACTGCCTACCTTGATCGCTTGAATGATGTCTCCGCGCTCATCGTCGGGAGCAGGTGATGTTTCTAAGCCGAGCAATGTTCCTGCCTGCGCCAAGAGGACAGCGCCCTTCAGCGCATATTCAACCAACGCGGGAGCGAGAAAGAGACCCTGTAAAAAGCCACGTGTAAAGGTGGTAGAGGCACCTATCTCCCCCGTTAATCCCGGCGCATACAATCTTTCTGTAGCTAAGTTGACTTGTTCCTCCTGGCCGACAATGTAACCCCCCGTGAGTGCCACACCGCCGCCAGGGTTCTTGATGAGTGAACCTACTGTGAGATCAGCGCCACATTCACCTGGCTCGCTAGTCTCGACAAATTCGCCGTAGCAATTGTCTACTAGGCAGACAATTTGCTTGTTAAAGCCTTTGACAACCGCGATGATCTGCGAAATCTCCATAAGGGAGAGCGCCGCCCGCCATTCGTAGCCTCTGCTTCTTTGAATGTGCACTAACTTGGTGCGCGCAGTCAGAGCCTGCCTGAGGGTCGCTAGGTCGACTCCACCACAGAGGAGACGCGGCACAACTCTAGCAGAAACGCCCCAAGCTGCCAATGAGCTTTGTCCCGCCCCTTTCAGCCCTATTACTCCGTGCAAGGTGTCGTAAGGCGTACCTGTAGCGACCACTAACTCATCGGACGGCCTTAATACGCCGAACATAGCACAGGATAGGGCATGGGTCCCCGAAGCAAATTGCCCTCGCACGAGGGCTTTCTGCCCGAAAAAGATTTTGGCATAAAGTTCTTCTACCACGGTACGACCAGCATCACCGTACCCATAGCCGGTTGAGCCGTGCAGGTGGAAATCTGCCACTTTGGCTTCCCGAAAGGCACGTAAGACTCGCCGCTGATTGATGAAGCTACGCTTTTCAATGGCCGAGAAAATCTTAGCAGACATCTCCTCGGCCTGTTCAATAATGCGTTCCACCTGACTCATGTCTTCTTAAGCTCTCCTAGGACTCTATTGCCATACTTTGGTACAATGTCGACAACTATTTCCGTACCCGCTTCGGTATAGCTTAGCGAGTGAACACTTCCTTCTTTGTGGAGCAAGGTCAAGAGGTCGCCCCGCGCAAAAGGGACTTGGAAGGTATAGCGCTGCGGTTGATCAACGAGTGCTTCAGTGATCGCGGTGATCAGAGCGGGCAAATTTGTCCGCTCGGCCGCAGACACTAGAACACATTTACCGCGCGCCATAATCATCGGTGCTTGTGTGAGCTTGTCCATTTTGTTGAGGGCGAGAACGGTAGGTTTCTCCAAGGAGTCGAGTTCGGCCAAAACAGTCTCCACGGTCCGTGCCTGTTCCGCCGCCTCGGGATGGGAAGCATCTACGACATGTATTAACACATCAGCGTATCTTACTTCTTCGAGAGTGGCTCTAAAGGCCGTTACCAATTGGTGTGGGAGCTTGCGCACAAATCCAACGGTATCTACCAACATCACTTTGCTGTTATTCGGTAAAACCAGCTCTCTCGCCGTCGGGTCAAGGGTCGCGAACAACTTGCTTTCGGCATATGCTCCACCCGCCGTCAAAGCGTTCAAAAGGCTGCTCTTGCCAGCATTAGTATATCCCACTAAGGCGACCGTTGGCACACCGCGCGTGGCTCTATCACTTCTTTGCAATCTTCTATGTTTGGCGAGGTCATCAATTTCTTTGCGTAAATCTGCCATACGGGTCTTAATACGGCGGCGATCATATTCTAGCTTGGTCTCACCAGGCCCCCTCGTGCGAAGGCCGCCGGCAGAGGCTCCTAAACCAGACATTTCAATGCCTTTGCCCTTCAGGCGTGGCAAATTGTAGGCCAACATGGCCGCCTCCACCTGCAGCTTGCCTTCCGCGGTCTTGGCGCGCTGGGCGAAGATATCGAGAATAAGCTGTGTGCGGTCGACCACCTTCAGTTCCAGTGCTTTTTCCAAGTTTCTCAGCTGTGCCGGAGACAATTCGTCGTCGCAAATGGCGACATTACTGTCTAGGGCGAGACAAAGGTTCTTAAGCTCCTCCACCTTCCCCCGCCCGAGGTATGTCGCCGGGTCGGGCTTATCTCTGATTTGCGTAATTCTCCCCGCCACCTCCACTCCGGCGGTGTCCGCGAGGGCGACTAGCTCATCGAGCAAGCCCTCGACTTCGCTAGAATGGGAGCGCACAGTCACGAAGATGACTGCTGTCTCCTTAATGCCTCTTTCGACTATATGCATATTTTCACCTCTTCACTATCCCCAATTTTTCGTATCATTCTGAACGATATCACCTGTCGGTCCATGCCAGCACCCCATATGCAAACAATACCATACTCGCAAGCGAATCATCAACACGTAAGTCCAAGCCGAAGCATCCGCCGTCCAAGACCATATCTACCTGGTGGCTCCCCACCTCTAGCTAGTTGTCCTCTAATTGGCTAGCGACCTTCTTTAGACATCATGTCACTGAAAATGCTATACTAAAATAAAGATTCTCCAAAGGAGACGACAACAATGAAAAACCTTAAGGGAATGCTCATCAAGCAATTAGTAGAACTTGGCACCCAACAAAATCCGCGCTGGATGGCCAAAACCCTCGACGACAAACATGTGCTGATCAAGTATGAATATGGCACCCTCACGGTCACAATCGAGGACTCCGCCGCCAGTTTTGTGGCCGATCTAAAATCTACTGATACCACTACCTTGACCACAGAGGTGATGTTGCTAGTCACGGGATTAGCGGTAGTATAGGCTGCAAGAGGCAAGAGACAAGAGACAAGAGACAAGGACCCAGCTGCATCTTGCACGCTGGGTCCTCTAGCATGAGATACTCTGTTCACTAGAGCGGATGGACGCCACGAATGGCCACATACCAGGCTAAGATTTAGGAGCCGATTTCAACCACAGAGTACACAGAGAAAGCAAGAGAGGAACATATAACAATTTGGTCCCATCTGTAAGCAAAAAAGGCTCTCCACCCAGTCTAGCCTCGTGCTTCTTGTTTCTTGCCCCAGCGGTGCAACGTCCACATGAGCTCAGTTGCCGTGAACGCCACGGTACCAACACCAATCACCATTAACAGCCCCTGCCAAAGAACATCAGCCTCGATTAAATCCCTCTGCACCGCCAAAGTCATTGCAACGGTACCCACCCAAAGTGAAGTCGCAAACCTTGCTCCTCGGCCCCTCGTCTCGGAACTCTTGACATCGCTCGCCTCTTGCCCCACCCGCGCACGACGCACCAGATCCCTCATGATAGATACTGTTAGTAGGAAGATAGCGCCAGCACCAATCACCATCAGTAGCACCTGCCATAATTCTAACCCTATGTGCCCCGCACCAACTATCATTGAGCAATTCACCCCTCCGTTCTCAGTGTTGACGATACCCTCTTGTCGTACTTGACTAGAATTGTATCATGGACAGACAAACCGCGCATGATCGAAATGGCAAACGAAGGGGACGGTTCCTTTTGTTTCAAACGAAGGGGACGGTTCCTTTTGTTTCCGAACAAAAGGAACCGTCCCCTTCGTTTGCTTTCTTGCCTTCTCTGTGCACCTGAAACTAGAGGTTGGAGGTTAGAAAGTGGAGGTTAGACGAGACATGGCCGCATTTTTAAGCACAGAGGTCACAGAGGAAAAATTCGCTAGCTATCCCCTTCTACTAGGCCGATATTGACTGGACGTACGGGCTGCACGGTAGAAATGGCGTGTTTATAGACTAACTGTTGACGACCTTCTGAATCCATCATCGCGATGGTGAAATTATCAAAGCCTTTTACGATGCCCTTCAGCTGGTATCCATTGACAAGAAAAATCGTTACGGGTAGATTTTCCTTGCGCACCTGATTTAGAAATAGATCTTGCAGATTCAAAACTACTTTAGACATTTTTGGCCTCCCATCTCTCTCTAATCAGACTAATTCTAATACATGTGCCACTCCTTTGCAAGAATTTCCAAGATGCACGCTGTTGCTTGCTGCGCGTCCTGTGCATCCACCCAGCGCACACGACTGTCTGCGCGAAACCAGCTCAGTTGCCGCTTGGCATATCTCCTAGTCTGTTGCTTAAGGAGGGCCTTAGCCTCTTCTAGGGAGGAACGGCCTTCTAGGTAGGCAAGCAACTCCTTGTAGCCAAGCGCTTGCCCCGCAGCTAGACTGATCCCTGTGTCATAAAGCCGTTTGGCCTCGAGGACTAATCCAGCGGTAAACATTTGCTCTACCCGCTCATCGATACGGGCATATAACTGTGCGCGTGGGCGCAATAGACCGACCATAATAACGTCGTAAAGCGCGTTTTTAATGTCCTTCTCCGACTCCCATGAACTGAGTGTTCGCCCCGTTGTTTCGAAAACCTCTAGAGCGCGAATAATGCGGCGTTGGTCTGTGGCAGGCAGGCGAGAGGCGACACGCGGGTCAACTTGCTTAAGGCGGGTGTAGAGAGCGTCTAGCCCCGCTTCCAGCAGTTCTTGTTGGAGTTTCTGGCGCACCTCAGGATTGTTAGCGTTCTCGGTAAAGTTATAATCATCGATGGCCGCCCTAATGTAGAGCCCGGTACCACCAGAGAAGATAGGTAGCCGGCCTCTCGCTAGGATGTCGTCAACTGCGGCTCGCGCCAGACGCTGGTAATCTGCGGCGCTAAAGGACTGTCCGGGGTCCACCACATCGATCAGGTGATGCGGCACATTGGCGCGCTCCGACGCAGTCGGTTTCGCCGTACCGATATCCATACCACGATAAACTTGCATGGAATCGGCAGAAATGATCTCGCCGCAGACCTTGGCCGCAATTTGCAGGGAAAGAGCTGTCTTACCTACTGCCGTGGGGCCAACTATTACTAGTACGCGTGACTTCATGCTGTTCCTCATTTCGGGTGAAAAAGTTTGTATAGCTCGTCTTCCGTAAAAGATATCTCTATTGGCCTGCCATGCGGGCATGTCACTGGCAGATTAGTCGCGTAGAGTTTGTCCAGGAGCTCCACCATTTCGCTCGGGGAGAGCCTCGTTCCGGCCTTGATGGCGGCCCGACAGGCTAGCTTGGCGGCGAAAGTCTCTTCCCAGTTGGGAGCATGGTCTGATTCGATGCCTAGGGCAATTTCGCGCACAACCTCGGCATTAAAGTTCCCGAGATAAGTGGTGGGCATGGTTCTAAGCAAGTAGGTGTTGCCGCCAAAATGCTCCAAGGCGAAGCCGAGATTTTCTAGCTGCGTAAGCTGTGGAGCTAACTCGTACCCCGCGGGGCCAAAGTCGATGGGTATGGGTATGGACAGTGCCTGTACCCCATGGCTATGTGTCATGAATTGTTCCCACAGCACTCTTTCGTGGGCAGCGTGCTGATCTACGATAAGGAGCCGGCCCTGTTTTTCAATGAGAATGTAGCTCAGGCCAAATTGACCAATCAGTCGGTAAGGTGCTGTCGGCGGCAGAATAGTCAACTGACTAGGGATAGACTGCTCGCGGCGCTCCACAAAAATATGGGGTGCGGCCTGTTGCCAAGGAATCAACTCCGGTCTTGTCACTTTCCCTGCGACAGGAGTCTGGTCTCGCCCCACCTGTCGGCCCGCAATTACCTCCAGCTGCTGGCGCAAAATGTTCATGAACGCCCCGCAAATGGCCTGTTCATCACGAAAACGCACCTCTACCTTGGTGGGATGCACATTGACATCGACCTCACTGGCGGGCACCTGTAGATGTAGTATGGCCACAGGACTGCGCTTTGGTGGCAATAGTGTGCGATAGGCTTGCTCTAGAATGGCCGAGAGGCGTCTACTTTCAATGTAACGGCCGTTAAGATATATTGTCTGCCACAGACGATTGTGGCGGTGCAGCGAGAAGTCTCCTAACACCCCGGAGAGGGTCAGTGAACGCGCGCCCTGGGGTGCAAAGTAATGCAGCTGCTTAGCAACAGCTACGCCGTAGACAGAGAGAGCGGCGTCGACAAGGTTATTATTCCCTTGCGTCTGCAGTACCACCCTATCGTCAATCTTCAGGGTAAATCTTGTGCTGGGGTGCGATAGAGCAATTCTTTCCACCACTTGCAGCACTTTTTGTCCCTCGGCACTCGCGCTTTTCATAAACTTGAGTCGAGCCGGTGTATTAAAAAAGAGATCACGCACTGCTACCGTAGTGCCGGGGGGCATCCCTACGGGGCGCGAGTCTAGTATTTGTCCCCCGCTACAGATAATTTCTTGCCCCTCTTCTGCGACGCGCAGGCGACTTTGCAGGGTCAAGTGGCTGACTGCGGCAATGCTCGGCAAGGCCTCGCCGCGAAAGCCTAAAGTTGTAATGGAAAAGAGATCATCAATGGTCTGTAGCTTGCTGGTGGCATGGCGCAATAGGCAGAGCCGCAAATCGTCGCCACTCATGCCCAAGCCATCATCGGTCACGCGAAGTAAAGTCAAACCCCCCTGGGCAATCTCAATGCTAATATGGGTTGCACCCGCATCAAGTGAGTTCTCGATTAGCTCTTTGACGGCGGAGCTAGGTCTTTCTATTACTTCGCCCGCGGCAATTTGATTAGCTAATTCCGTTGATAAGACATTAATCGACAAGGGCCCCACCAACTCTCTGGGTCTTCTGCTTCAGCTCATAAATTAGGTTCAAGGCCTGTAGAGGGGTCAAAGCCTCAGGGGTGAGCTGCGTTAGTTCATCATATATTGCTAAAGCATTTTTTGCACGCGGGTCTGGTTCTAAGTAGAGAGGGGCTTCTGCCACATTCTGCAAAAAAGAGGTTTGTTGAAAGGGCTGTAGTTGGCGACTCTCGTATTCTTTGAGTAGAGCAATGGCCCGGCTGATGACCGAGCGCGGTAGGCCCGCCATGCGCGCCACATGCACGCCATAACTCTTACTGGCCTTGCCCGGCTGAACACGGTGGAGAAAAACAACCTCTTTGCCGCTTTCTAAAATGGCCACGACATAATTTTTGCACCGCGCAAGGTGTTCCGACATGCGGGTCAACTCATGATAGTGGGTAGAAAACAGTGTGTGCGCGCGCACTTGATCATGTACATATTCCATAATTGCTTGTGCTAGCGCCATGCCATCATAGGTGCTGGTGCCACGACCAACTTCGTCAAAGAGCAAGAGGCTTCTCTCGGTGGCCTCGGCTAAGGCCAAGCTTGTCTCCAACATCTCCACCATAAAAGTGCTCTGGCCACCGTAGAGATCGTCCGCTGCGCCAACCCTTGTAAAAATCCGATCGACATAGCCGATAGTGGCTTTTTCCGCGGGAACAAAGCTGCCGACTTGCGCCATAAGCACAATTAGGGCAACTTGTCGCATATATGTTGACTTCCCAGCCATATTTGGACCGGTTATGACGGCCAACTCGCCCTGCCCCAAATGAGTGTCATTGGGTACAAAATGGTGGCTCCCGACCACGCGCTCCACAACGGGGTGTCGGCCGCCACTGATAGCGATAGTTTTCTCCGCGGTGACATTAGGCTTTGTGAAGCGGTGGCGGTTAGCTGCCTCCGCGAACGATTGCAGCACATCGAGCTCGCCTATGCGCCGGGCCACCGACATCATGCTGCGGGACTGGGCGTTGGTTTGCTGGCGCAGAGAAACAAAGAGTTCTTCTTCTAAGGCGAGTAGGCGTTCTTCTGCGGTCATGATGGTGTTCTCGAGCTCCTTCAGCTCGGCAGTTATAAAGCGCTCCCCATTGGCTAGTGTCTGCTTGCGGTGATATCGTGGGGGCACCAAGTTAAGATTGGTTTGGGTGACTTCGATGTAGTAGCCAAAAACTCTATTAAAGCCAACTTTAAGGGATTTAATACCTGTTGAAAGACGTTCCTCGGCCTCAAATGAAGCCAAAAGAGTCTTGGCGTCGCGACAAGTGGAGCGCAAGGCGTCCACTTCCGTGTGAAAGCCGTCTTTAATCACTCCACCCTCGCGATAACTTACAGGTGGATTCTCTAAGAGCGCCTCTAGCAGCAAAAGCTGTAATTCAGTATGGGGGTTTAGTTCCAGGGCAATCTCCGCCAGCAGGGAGTCCTCTGCCGCGCCTAGCAGGGAACTAAGCTCGCCTACCGCAGTAAGTGACCTCTGTAGGGTTACCAGGTCGCGGGGATGCGCAGTGCTAGCCGCCACTTTAGATAAGAGACGCGGTAGGTCATAGACCCGCCTGAGCACTTCTCGCAACAGACCGCGCCACAAGTTGTCGCGCCACAATGCTTCAACTGCATTGAGACGAGAGTTAATGTGGTCAAGATTTACTAAGGGCTGCTCGACCCACTGCTTAATTAGGCGAGCACCCATGGCCGTCTCTGTACAGTCGAGCACCCAGAGGAGCGAGCCCTCTTTCTCTCCACTATTCTGCGCCCGAGTTATCTCTAGATTGCGCCTAGTGGTCATGTCCAGTACCGCGCTCCGTCCTATGAGATTGACCACGGGGCGCGTAAAGTGAGTGAAGTCCCCGACCTTGAGTTCTTTGAGGTAGGCGATGATTTCAGCCAGGGTTGCGCTAGCTAAGGGTGTCAGCTCGACTTCATCCCAGACAGCGGCAATCATCGCGGTCGCCTCACCTCCCGTGATGCCACGAGTGGCACGCCTCAAGACGGACAAGCGTGCGAGAGACTCTTCTAATATGTCTGGGGTCAGTAGCTCTGGTAAAATGACCTCCTGAGGGGACATTCTGAGGACTTCATCTACGACCGGAGCATAATTAGTCAACCCGCGAAAGGAAGTTACCATGACTGAACCCGCAGTATAATCTACGGCGGCTATTACGCTCTCATCGTCTTTCTCTTGCCAACAAAGAATGTAGTTGTTAGTATCCGCGGGGGCATCACAGTAGGTGGCGGGCGTGATAACACGCACTACTTCGCGCTTGACTAAACCCTTGGCGAGGGACGCGTCCTCGACCTGCTCGCAAATGGCCACTTTTTGTCCGGCCTTAAGCAGACGCGCAATGTAGGTCGGAGCGGCATGAAAAGGAATCCCACACATGGCCACCTTGTGCCCTTGACCGCCCTCACGAGCTGTGAGCGCAATAGACAAGAGCCGCGAGGCAAGCTCCGCGTCGCTAAAAAACATTTCATAAAAGTCTCCCAAACGGAAGAACAATATAGCGTCTTGGTACTGTGTCTTGATTTCTAGATACTGCTGAATCATAGGAGTATACTGCTGCACCTAACCACTCCCCTTACTAAAACCAATTATACCACCCCGCCTAGGCACAAAAAATCCCCTGCGTCTAAGTCCGCAAGGGATGTTGTTACGATAGGTCCATGTAGTTAGCGAGAAAGCCCGGAATGCTCCCCGTGCATACTCCATGTTTGCACCTTGGTAATGCGCGCCTCGACAATTCTTCCTGTCAAGGAGCTATCGCCCACGAAATGCACAAGTTTGTTGCCGCGCGTACGCCCGGTAAGTCGCGCAGGGTCTGTTCTGCTGGGCCCTTCCACCAACAGCTCGACAGTTTGGTCTAGCAGAGGGAGATTTCGTTCCAGGGAAATTTCATTGACGACATCGATCAAGTGCCGCAGCCGCGCATTTTTCTCTTCTTTGCTAAGGTGTTCCGGCCAATCCGCCGCCGCGGTGCCGCTGCGTGGGGAATAGGCAAAGGTGTAAGCGGTGTCAAATCGCACCTCCCTCAGCAAGCTTAAGGTCAGTGCAAAGTCTTCCTCTGTCTCGCCAGGAAATCCGACAATGATGTCAGTTGTGATGACGGCGTCCGGCACTGAGCTACGAATTTTATCGACTAATTCCAAGTACTGTTCCCGTGTATAGCCGCGGTTCATGGCCTGGAGGATCTTATTGCTGCCACTCTGCACAGGCAGATGGAAGTGTTCACAGACCTTGGTCGATTGGGCAATTACGCGGATAAGCTTGTCGGTAAAATCCCTAGGGTGGGAAGTCATGTAACGCACACGGGCAATCCCCAGTATAGTTTCGATACCCTCCAAGAGATCGGCAAAATCGGGTTGCCCCGCGAGATCGCGGCCATAAGAATTGACATTTTGCCCGAGCAAAGTGACTTCGCGATAGCCGTTACTGGCCAAGTCGCTTATCTCCGCAAGAATGGCTTCCGCCTCACGACTGCGCTCATGCCCCCTGACGTAGGGCACGATACAGTAGGTGCAGAAATTACTACATCCATACATAATGGTGACCCAGGCCTTTAATTTGTCCCGCCTCGCCCGTGGTAGATTTTCAGCCACTAGACCTGCCGTACCAAGGACCTCGACTACCGCCTCCCCTGTGGCCACTACTTCGGCCAGTAGTTTCGGAAAGTCAGGTAGATTATGAGTGCCAAACACCAGGTCTAAATAGGGGAAGCGCGTTTCAAGCTTTCTCGCCACATCCTCTTGCTGTGGCATACAGCCGCAAATACCGAGTATGAGGTGGGGGTTTTGCTGTTTTAGACTGTAAAGTTCACCTAGCTTGCCATACACCTTGCTCTCGGCATGCTCTCGTACACAGCAAGTTATAAGCAGGATTAGGTCAGCTTCACTTTCTGCAGTCGTCGGGGAGTAGCCCATTTTTTCGAGGTGACCCGCAAGGACTTCAGCGTCCGCTTCATTCATTTGGCAACCAAAAATATGAAAAAGATATTTCATTTTTTCCCCCTCAGAACTTCTACCTGTGCAATAAATCTACTAGGTGACGGGCAGCCATAGGTCGCGCCAAGCGTTTAGCTAACTGGCTCATGCAGGACAAGCGTAGCTCATCGACCATTAAATCGGCTAGTTTAGGTGCCAGGAAGCTCATGTCAAATTGCACCGCTGCCTGCTGCTCCACGAGAAAAGAGGCATTGCGAAACTCCTGGCCCGGTATGGGGGAAACTACGGCCATCGGCAAACCAATGGCTAGAGCTTCGGCACAAGTGACTCCCCCGGGTTTGGTGACAAGTAGGTCGGCGGCCGCCATGTAGGTCTCAACATTATCCACGTAACCAACAATATGTACTTCGTTCCGAAAGCGCGACGCCAGTAATTCGCGATACAGGGACTCATTCTTCCCCGCGATGACCATTAGCTGTGGACCATCCAAGTAGGAATCTAGCACTCGCACCATCTCAGTCGGGGTACCCATCCCTAATCCCCCACCCATGAGAAGCAAGGTAGGGCGGTTATTTAGCCCTAGGGCCGCTCTGGCCTCCGCCTTACTGGGCGGATGTGAGAAGCGGCGACGAATGGGTATACCAATAGGGGCGATCTGCTGCTCCTCGATCCCAATATGCCTTAGCTGGTAGGCCAATTTTGGGGAGGCAATGACGTAGCTGTTGACAGCAGGATGAACATAGGTGTAATGCACCGTAAAGTCAGTTACTACAGCGAATAAAGGGACATCGATATCTAGCTTAAGCTTGAGGGCGGAGAGAAATCCTGCTGGAAAGCTGTGTGTACAAACAATGGCGTCCGGCTTGAACTGAGAGAGCAACTTCTTAAAGAGATTGCAGAATAAATTATTGATAATAGATGAAAAGTCAAAAAAAGTAGGCTCTTCAGTCCACTGGTAAATCCTGCCGTAGATATTGGGCGTGTAACGCAGCAACTTTAAGTAACTCTCGAGCAGGACTTTCGAGAAAAATGGACTTACAAATTCTAGGGCGTCTATCTGCTGGACCGTATGTCCCTCTAGGCGTAATTCCTCTGCGGTGGCCTCCGCAACTAGATTGTGGCCATGACCTATGTTGGCAGAGAAAATGATAATATTCATCGATCAGCCTCCTAGGTAGACATCTCACATCGCTATTCTATCACAGTGGCGGTTGGGATTGCGACCAGGGGAGCTTTTGCCGCCTTGTGGCATGGTATAATAGGCCGAGGTGATTACGCATGTGGTGGCGTCGTATAATTGAATATGCAGGAATTATTATCGGATCGATCATTGTGGGCGTAGGGCTAAACGCCCTGCTCATACCTAACCGCATTGCCGCTGGTGGTGCCAGCGGGATTGCGACTATTGTCTATCACCTTTGGGGCTGGTCGCCTGGAATAGTTCTTCTAGCCATTAACATCCCCTTGCTTGTGGCTAGCTTCATCGTCTTTGGGATGCGTTTTGGCATTTACACCATCTTAGGGTCATTGGCCACATCGCTAGCGGTTGAGTTTACCCAAGGAATTACCGTACTCACCCATGACCCACTCTTAGCTTCGATCTACGGGGGCGTGGTAACTGGCATCGGCATGGGCATTGTTTTTCGTTTCCGTGGTTCAACGGGCGGGACAGATATACTGGCAAAATTCGTCACTCATTACAGTGGCCTAAGTATCGGACAAGCGCTTCTCTTTATTGATGCAGCGGTCGTGCTAGCTGCTGGCTTAATTTTTACGGCTGAATATGCCATGTATGCACTTATCGCCATTTTTGTTAGCGTCAAACTAATTGACGTGGTGCTAGAGGGCATTTACTCTGCGAAGGCTCTCTTTATTATTTCTCACGAAGCCGACAAGATCGCCGCAGAGCTCATGACTAGGCTAGAACGCGGGGTAACCATGTTCCCCAGCAAGGGTGGCTTTAGTAAGGAAGAGAAGACCACCCTCCTCTGCGTAGTGGGTCGCATGGAACTTATGCGCGCCAAGCAAGTGGTGCTAGAGTTAGACAAAAGAGCATTTATAATTGTCACTGAGGCCCACGAAGTGCTCGGAGAAGGCTTTGCCGCGGAGTAGTGACTAACCTTTGGCCGGACAAGTTTCCACCAAGTCACCGTTTCGTAACCCGCAGGCATTGGCTTCATCGGTGTCAATGTGCATTTCCAATCTAAAATCCGGACGCACTCTTACCAAGACATGATGCAGGGTCATCCCCCGATCGCCACCCACGCAAATACTGACCTTGTCTTTGTCGGCCACGCCAAAAAGAGCGGCATCGGTTGGGGCCATATGGATATGTCGCCAAGCAATGATTACGGCCTCTTCTGCGTCCACTGCCCCCATGGGCCCTTCAATGCGAATGCTGCCAGCCCCACTTAGTGAGCCAGAATCTCGCACAGGTGGATTTATGCCTAGTTTCACCGCGTCAGAAAAGCTGACCTCGACCTGGGTACGGGCACGGGCCGGTCCAAGGACACGGACATTAGGTATCTCCCCTTTAGGACCCACCAAGGTGACCACTTCCATGGCGGCGAATTGCCCAGTCTGGCTTAGATCGCGCAGCTTTTGCAGCTGGCGATTTGGGCCAAACAAGGTAGCTAGATCTGCCGCAGACAAATGCAGGTGACGACTAGATACACCTACAGGAATTTTCATATTCATATCTCCTTTATACACAAAATTAAACAAGCAGGAGAGGCAAAGCCTCTCCTTTTTTTAGCCCAAAATGGACAGGAGTACGCCTGCCGCAATGGCCGAGCCAATTACTCCAGCCACATTTGGTCCCATGGCATGCATTAATAGGTAGTTATTAGGATTTGCCCTGCGACCCTCACTTTGCGACACCCTGGCCGCCATGGGGACTGCCGACACGCCCGCCGAGCCGATCAAGGGGTTAACCTTGCCACCGGTAGCATAATACATGATTTTGCCAAATAGTACGCCACTTGCCGTACCTATAACAAAAGCGGCCAAACCGAGGAAGACAATGGCCAATGTTTCCCAGGTTAGAAAATATTCTGCTTGGGCCGTAGCGCCAACAGTCAATCCGAGAAATATAACGATAATATTCATCATCTGGTTTTGGGCGGTGTCCGACAATCGGGCAACCACTCCCGATTCCCTAAAAAGGTTACCAAGCATCAGCATGCCCACAAGCGGTGTGGCTGGTGGCAGGAGGAGGCTGACTAGCACCGCGACGATGATGGGAAAGAGCACCTTTTCGAGTTTGGTGACCACCCTAAGCTGCTGCATAACGCATTCACGTTCTTTTTTAGTCGTCAGCAAGCGCATGATGGGAGGTTGGATCACGGGAACAAGTGCCATGTAGGAATACGCTGCAAGCGCGATAGCGCCTAGACGATGCGGCGCCAAACGCGCCGCCAAGAAAATAGCTGTCGGACCGTCGGCTCCACCAATAATGGCAATAGAACCTGCCTCTTGGGGCGTGAAATCAAGGGCTAAGGCCCCTATAAATGTGGCAAAAATCCCAATTTGCGCGGCGGCACCGAGAAGAAAAGTCTTTGGGTTCGCGATAAGGGGTCCGAAATCGGTCATGGCTCCGACACCGAGGAAAATAAGGGGGGGGTAGATGCCTAGCTTTACACCTTGGTAAAGATAGTACATTAATCCCCCAGCCATATTGCCAGAAGGAGGATCCATCAAGCCCCCCAAGGGAAGATTAGTAATCAACATTCCGAAACTGATGGGCAAAAGTAGAAGTGGCTCATACTCTTTAACGAGCGCCAAGTAAAGAAAGAAACAGGCAACCAGCATCATAATTAGTTGTCCCTGGGTCATGTTAGCAAAACCAGTCGTGCCCCAGAGATCTATCAATATCGCTACAATTTCAGCCAGCAATGTCTTTCCTCCCTCTTTCTAGCCAATGACGACTAGGACGTCACCGGAGTTGACGGCAGTGCCCTTGTTGACTCTAACTTCGCGCACAGTACCGTCCATGGTGGCGACTATCTCGTTCTCCATCTTCATGGCCTCAAGGATCACTACTGGCTGACCATATTTTATAGCATCGCCAACTTTTACTTTAACTCCCAAAATTGTTCCCGGCATGGGGCTTGCCACTACTCCTGCTCCCGCTACTTTCGGGGCGGCGCTCTTTTGTGGTGCAGCCTTGGGTGCTGCGGGCTCTACCGGTGCGGCTACGACTGGACGCGGTGGAGCAACAACTCTCTCGGGGGCGGCATGAGGGGCGCTTGTTCTAGCGGGAGAAAGAACACCCACTTCTTCCACTTCTACTTCATAGACTTCTCCATTTACGACGATGCGATACTTCTTAAGCACAAAATCGCTCCTTCCTAGTTGTGTTGACGCTCTGGATTGCCAGAACGACCAGCTTGTTGCCATAGACTACTTACTACTTGGTCCCTGCGGATGTTCACGATGTTAACCGGCCGGCTACCCATGGCTGCGGCCAAGGCCGCAGAAATGGCAATCATCACGCCAAAGCTGATTTCTGGCGTCGGCGAAGTCTCCGGCACATACTCCGCCACTTCTACCCCTGCCTCCGTGGCAGTCTCGGGCTCGTCAATCAAGACATGCGCTATCTTGCTCTCCTTAGCGGTAGCGGTAACGACTGCCCCAAGAGCGGTGAGCAATAACTGCATCAGGTAGAGGGTGACAAAGACTATGCCCATGCCGATGGCGGTAACTTTTAAGCCATAATTAAAAAGCTCACTCGTCATGATGTCCTCCTATAGCGGCATATTGCCGTGTTTTCGGGTGGGGCGATGTTCTCGCTTGGTGGCATTGGCTTCGAGGGCATTACATAACACCCTTCTTGTGTCGCGTGGGTCGATGATATCGTCAACCATGCCCCGCGAGGCGGCGACATAGGGGTTGGCGAATTTTAGCCGATACTCGGCAATTTTCTCTTGGCGGGTTGCTGCTGGGTTCTCTGCCTGTGCGATCACGTCTTTGAAGAGGATATTGGCCGCGCCCTCTGGCCCCATAACGGCGATCTCAGCTGTCGGGAAGGCAAAGACGGCATCTGCGCCTAGCGCGCGGCTGCACATGGCCAGGTAAGCTCCACCATAAGCTTTGCGTACAATTACTGTGATCTTAGGGACGGTGGCCTCGGAATAAGCGTAAAGCAGCTTTGCGCCGTGACGAATGATGCCACCATATTCCTGATTGACGCCGGGAAGGTAGCCAGGGGTGTCGACAAAAGTCACCAAGGGAATGTTAAAACTGTCGCAGAAACGGATAAAGCGCCCTGCCTTATCTGAAGCATTGATATCCAGACTACCCGCGATAACCTTGGGTTGATTGGCAATGATACCCACGGTGTTGCTATTTAACCTGGCGAAACCGACTACGATATTTTCGGCATAGAAGGGCTGCACTTCCATGAAGTCCCCATCGTCGACAATCTCGGCTATCAATTGCTTGGCGTCATAGCCGCGATTTGCTTCCGCGGGAATAAGCTCGAGCAGATGATCTTGCGCGCGGCTTACGGGGTCATCCGTAAAGTTAGCCGGAGCTTGTGCCAAGTTATTGCTCGGCAAGAAACTGATGAGGCGTCGCACTTCGGTCAGGCAGT
>Ga0209103_1000054_pt1 | contig 31363 bp, 32 predicted proteins | sample 4C3metaG_FD_184152 | JGI IMG/M metagenome (GOLD analysis project Ga0209103, IMG submission 184152) | Freshwater bacterial and archeal communities from Indian Creek, Illinois, USA - 4C3 metaG (SPAdes) (version 2) | ecosystem: Environmental > Aquatic > Freshwater > Unclassified | place: USA...
CAAATATAACTTTGCTGCTCCCTGCTCCCCAGCTAGTACTTTAATTTTTTGGGGCACTACGGTGCGCACCCCATGGCCTGGGACTACGCTAAAGACTTTTGCGGCGAGAGATTTTTTGCCCTGAGCAAGGCGAGCGGCAAAGTGCCCGGCGATCTCTCCTTCTTCAGACACAAAATCTACCAAGTCATGCACATGCACCACATTGCCCGCCGCAAAAAAGCCTGGCAGGCTTGTTTCGCGTTCTTGATTTACTACTGGTCCTCCGGTCAGCGGGTCCATGCAGAGCCCAATCTCACGCGAGAGCTCGTTCTCAGGAATAAGCCCGACCGACAGCAAGAGACAGTCGCAATCCATGTACTTGTCTGTTCCCACTATGGGGCGCAAATTCTCATCCACTTCTGCGTAGGTAATGCCGGTGATGCGCTCTGTGCCATGTATAGCCGTTACCGTATGCGACAGATGGAGAGGAATGTCGAAATCTTCAAGGCACTGCACTACATTGCGCGTCAAACCACTGCTGTGGGGCATAATTTCAAACACTGCGAGAACCTTGGCGCCTTCGAGTGTCATGCGTCGAGCCATAATAAGGCCAATATCACCTGATCCAAGAATAACAACCTGCTTGCCCGGAATGTAGCCCTCCATGTTCACCATGCGCTGGGCCGCACCCGCCGTCAATACTCCTGCCGGACGCGTACCCGGAATACTAATAGCACCGCGCGTTCGCTCACGGCATCCCATAGCCAAAACAATCGCTTTGCCGATAATTTTTTGCACGCCATCCACGGAATTGATAACGATGACCGTCTTGTCGGGAGTTAAGTCAACGACCATGGTATCGAGAAGAATATCGATGCTTGGGTTTGCCTTAACCATATTGATATATCGTTCCGCATAGCCGGGCCCGGTTAACTCTGTAGCGAAGCGATGCAGACCGAATCCATTATGAATGCACTGCTGTAAAATACCGCCTAGCTCACGGTCGCGCTCCACTACTATGACCCGCTTGGCCCCATGCTGACTTGCGCTGAGCCCCGCCGCTAGACCCGCAGGCCCTCCGCCGATGATTACTACGTCGTACTGTTTTTCATTCATGAGTTTTCACCTCTCGCGCACCACGAATTTTATCGAAAAAGAGGAATGACTGCGCCGTGTCTTTGCGCACTGCTGGTATGGGGATGTTAAGTTCGCGAGACAGGATACCAATGACTCGCGGGCCACAGAAACCACCCTGGCAGCGACCCATGCCGGCACGCGTCCTGCGTTTTACTCCATCAAGAGTTCGTGCCCCACAGGGACGATGGATAGCGTCCACTATGTCTGCCTCGGTTACCATCTCGCACCGGCAGATAACTCTGCCATAGAGGGGGTTTTCGGCTATGAGCCTCTGCTTTGCATGCGCCTCCTGATCCCGAAAAAGCACCCGAGCTGGATTGCGAGGATCGAAATTTGGCTTAGTTTGCAGGCTAAGGCCCTCGGTTCGCAAGATGTCCACCATCATTTCGGCAATGGCCGGTGCCGCTGTCAAGCCAGGAGACTGTATGCCCGCGGCGTGAATCAGCCCACGGACCCCTGTCGCGGGGCGAATAATAAAATCATCGCCGTCGGCTACCGCGCGTAGCCCCGCAAACTGGGTTATGGTCGCGCCCAGGGGGAGGTGAGGAACTAAAGCGCTTGCACCCGCCACAATTGCCGCTAAGCCATCCGCTGTCGTACTCAAATCTTCTTTATCATCAATGGTAAGCGCATTCGGACCGACAAAGGTGTTGTGATGCACGGTAGGGGCAATGACTATGCCCTTGGACAGCTTGGTAGGAGTGGGGAAAATAACTGAGCGCACAAAGCTACCTACACTTTTATCAAGCAGCATGTACTCGCCCTTACGAGGGTTAATGGCAAAACTCCTGTCGCCTGCGCCATGGCTTATCTCATCGGCATGAACACCAGCTGCGTTGATGATGTACCTGGCCGCGATAAAGCCCTGCGAAGTATGCATCCCCACCGCATGCCCATCCTTGACCTCAATTTTCTCGACCTTGCACTCGGTAAGCACTTGCACTCCGTTTCGCACGGCATTTTCGGCGAAGGCCAGTGTCACGCCAAAGGGATCCATGATGCCGCCTGTGGGGGCGAACAAAGCCCCGAGCGTGGCCGGCGCAAGTTGTGGTTCGCGCTCTAGCACAGCCTCACGGTTCAAAATGGAAAGTCCAGGGACTCCATTTTCGCGCCCCCACGCAAGTAGTTGTTCTAGGACGACAAGCCCCTCTTCATCAGTGGCTACGACGAGAGAACCAATAAGTTTGATATCTAGCCCTAGTTCTTCTTGCCATTCCCGGTACAACTGATTGCCACGCACATTCAATTTCGCCTTTAGCGTACCAGGCTCAGCGGCGAAACCAGCATGCAAGATGGCACTGTTGGCCTTGGTTGTGCCCATGGACAAATCAGGGTGTTTCTCCACTAACATGATCGCGAGATTGTAGCGGGCAAGCTCTCTGGCGATGGCCGTGCCTACGATGCCGCCGCCAATGATGGCCACATCCACTTTTTGTCTGGAATGCATACTTTCACTCCCCGTCTTTACTTGTTGCCGAAAAAAGACAAAGGGACCCCATTGCTTGGCATATGCCCGCAATGAGGACCCTCTCTTTTACTCTAGGTCCTAGTTTATTCTACCTCACTCTCAGTCTAGGCCGGAGGTTTAGTCTTCCCAATCTAGGGCGCGCTTTACTGCCTTCTGCCAACCACTGTAGAGCTTGTTGCGCCTATCTTCATCCATGGAGGGCGAGAAGCGCATGTCGAGCCGCCAATTGTCTACTAGGTCGCCTTTGTTCTCCCATACACCGACGGCCAACCCTGCCAAGTAAGCAGCGCCTAGGGCGGTTGTTTCCGTCACTTGGGGACGATCGACAGGTACGCCCAAGATGTCGCTCTGAAACTGCATCAGCAGGCCGTTATTGACCGCACCGCCGTCAACCTTGAGGGCTGTGAGAGTGATGCCAGAATCAGCCTCCATGGCACGTAGAACATCCTTCGTCTGGTAGGCTATTGATTCGAGAGTGGCGCGGATTATTTCGGGTTTGCCCGAGCCACGTGTCAGGCCAAGGATAGCTCCCCGAGCCTTCATATCCCAGTAGGGTGCGCCTAGGCCCACAAAGGCAGGAACGACATACACCCCACCCGTGTCCTGAACTTTAAGGGCAAAATACTCGGCATCCGGGGCAGCTTCGATGATCTTCAAGCCGTCTCGCAACCATTGTACCGCGGCCCCGGCAATAAAGATACTACCTTCGAGCGCATACTCGACTTTGCCGTCTAGACCCCAGGCTATGGTTGTCAAGAGGCCGTTTTTCGAGGAAACTAGTTTATCTCCTGTATTCATGAGCATAAAACAGCCTGTACCGTAAGTGTTCTTCGCCATGCCTGGATTGAAACAAGTCTGACCGAACAGGGCTGCGTGTTGATCTCCAGCCGCTCCGGCGATGGGTACTGCCTTGCCTAAGAATACATTGGGATCTGTGTGCCCGTACAACTCACTAGAAGGGCGTACTGCAGGGAGCATAGAGGCAGGTACCGTCAGCGCATCTAAGAGCTCGCTATCCCACTTCAGTTCACGAATATTGTACATCAAGGTACGCGAGGCGTTCGAGTAATCGGTAACATGTACCTTGCCGGCAGTGAGTTTCCATATAAGCCAGGTATCAATAGTACCAAATAGCAAGTCGCCTTTTTCTGCTTGCTCACGCGCACCGGGCACATTGTCTAAAATCCACTTCACCTTGGTGCCCGAAAAGTAGGCATCCACGACTAGGCCGGTTTTATGCTTGAAAGTCTCTTCTAGCCCCTTGGCCTTGAGGTCATCGCAAATTGCCATTGTTTGGCGTGATTGCCAAACAATCGCATTATAGACAGGTTTGCCGGTGTGTTTGTCCCACACTACAGTCGTTTCGCGCTGGTTGGTGATGCCGATGGCAGCTATTTCTGCGGCATCGATACCCGCTTTAGCTAATGCCTCCGCCGCTACGCCAATCTGCGTTGCCCAAATTTCGTCAGCATTGTGTTCAACCCATCCTGGCCTAGGGTAGATCTGCGTAAAGTCTTTTTGTGCCACGGCCACGATTTGCGCGACCTTGTCAAAAATAATGGCCCGCGAGCTGGTAGTCCCTTGGTCGAGTGCTAGTACATACTGCTTACTCAATTTTCGCATCTCCTTCTCTTTCGAAATTTTACCATCAGAGGGATTAAAACGTCGCCTAAATCACGCCAATAGCCCGGTCAATGATGAAGGCGACCCCGCCGCCAATCAAAGGGCCAAGCGCGGCAAGTAGGCGAGCCAGAACAGGGTCGCGCCAGCCATCCCGCCAAGTAATTGCATGTTCATATTTGAATTGTAGCATGTGCGGGCAGATCTCTTTACCACAACTTTTTGCTTTTCGGCAAGTGTGCCGCTTGGGTCGGACCGGGCTGTTGCAAGCAAGTTTTAACATTTTGTTAGCTTTACTATAAGAGTACCTTGTTGCACAACTGCTAGCATATGAGATGGAGATAATTGATATACACCCATTGACTGCTAGTCGCACCGCAAGGAAATCTAAGGAGGAACGTTGATGAAAAAGGGTGTTTTGCTTCTCAAGTCACTTGCCCTCATGTTGTGCCTCGGAGTTTTGGCCTCGACATTGCAGGGCGTGGCCTTCGCCCAGACTGCCCCCATCACCATTATGCTGGACGGTCGCCAACTCGTCACGGATGTCGCGCCCATCATTGTCAGTGGGAGAACCTTAGTCCCCATGCGAGCCATTTTTGAGGCTCTCGGCGCATCTCTCGCCTGGGCAGAAACCACCCAGACTGTGACTGCACGCAAGGGTGCTACCACCGTCACCTTGGGCATAAATCGCCCTACCGCCACAGTCAACACACAGTCTGTAGCTCTCGACCAACCTGCACAAATTGTACGCGGGCGCACCTTGGTGCCTTTGCGCTTTGTAGTAGAAGCCCTAGGGGCAGAGGTTAACTGGGACGATAGCCGCAACCGCGTCATCGTAACAAACACTGAAGGTTCACGCCGCCGTTCCCCCGTGGCGCAAGCCCTACGCCTTACCACTGGAGGAGCAAGCTTTCCATTCCCCCTCTACACACGCTTGGTCGCAGAATACCGCAACATAACTAGCCCTGCTGTCAGCATTGACTATGCCTCGGTTGGCTCCGGCGCTGGCATTCGCGGCATTTTAGCCAGAACATTTGATTTTGCCGGAACAGATGCTCCCCTTACCGACGCCCAATTAAGAGAGGTTTCTCCTAATTCGATTCTCCACATTCCCACCGTGATGGGCGCTGTCGCCGTGACCTACAATCTCCCTGGCATCGGCAACGGCTTACGGCTTTCCCCTGATGTTTTGGCTGATATATACCTCGGTCGCATTACACAGTGGGCGCACCCGCGCATCGCCGCACTTAACCCTGGGATTGCTTTTCCCGGCATACCAATGACTGTTGTGCGCAGATCTGACGCCAGCGGAACCACCTTTATTTTCACCGACTACTTGGCCAGCGTGAGCGACGCCTGGAGAACTAGCGTTGGTGTCGGCACATCGGTAGCCTGGCCAGGCAACACCGTGGGCGCGCGCGGCAACGAAGGGGTATCGGCACAGGTCTTGCAGGTTCCTGGTTCAATCGGTTATGTGGAACTGTCTAATGCCATCTTGAACAACCTGCATGTCGCGCATTTGCGAAACCGCGCTGGCAACTTTGTCCCGCCTACGCCTGAAGGTGCCACCGCCGCCGTTGCCGGTCTTGTGGCCAATATGCCCGCCGACATGCGTGTCTCCTTGGTAGACTCTCCTGACCCCGCGGCCTACCCCATCGTTGGTCTGACTTGGATCTTGGTCTATCGCGACCAAACCGATGAAGCTAAGGCAAGGGCAACTGTCGACTTTTTGCGCTGGGCGGTAGCAGAGCGCAACCTCGAGCCTTTCGCAGCTGAGTTGCACTATGCCCCCTTGCCGGAAGTAGTCTTACAGCGGGTGCGCCAGATGCTCCGCACAGTCAATCACAACGGCGTTGTTATCTGGCCCTAGACAATCACAAAATCCTCTACTGACTGCATGAAAACTAGGATGCCTAGGCCTTTTGGCACGGGCATCCTAAACTTCTGGCTATACAAAATCGTCATTCTACTAGCTGAGTTGGGAGGAATACAGCGTGCTAACAAAGAGACTAACTTCGCGCACCCACAGTAGCGAAGGACTCTTTCCTGTGGTCACCGCACTCGCAGCCGCTCTACTGCTAGCTCTTGTCGGCGGCATCTTCTGGGTGGTTCTCCGCGGGGCATGGCCCGCCATGAGCTCCTTTGGTCTTGGGTTTTTAGTGTCGACCGCATGGGACCCCGTACAAAACATCTACGGTGCCGCACCTGTGATGCTTGGCACCCTCGCTACCTCTCTGTTGGCGCTGCTTATTGCCGGACCTTTGGGTATCGCGACCGCCCTCTATATTAACGAACTAGCCCCAGCGTACTTGCGCCGGCCCATCTCTTTTGCGGTGGAACTTCTCGCGGCAGTGCCGAGTGTTGTATATGGACTGTGGGGGCTTTTTGTTCTCGCCCCTTGGATACGGACTGGGCCGGGGGCATTTCTAGAGCAACATTTTGGTTTTTTACCCATCTTCCGCGGCCCTTCGCTGGGGGTTGGCGTGCTCACGGCAGGTATCCTCCTCGCGATCATGATTCTTCCCACCATTACCGCCTTGACGCGTGAAGTGTTACGCGGGATACCGCTCGATCTGCGCGAGGCCATTTTTGCGCTCGGCGCTACGCGCTGGGAGATGATAGCGCGTGTTGTGCTACCGAACAGCAAGACTGGGATTATCGGTGCCTTGCTCTTAGGCTTGGGGCGGGCCATCGGGGAGGCCATGGCTGTAACCATGGTCATCGGCAATGCCAATCGCCTGCCGGTCTCACTTCTGGCACCCGCCCAAACGGCCGCATCCCTAATTGTCAACGAGTTTCCCGAGGCCTTCGACCTGCAGCTGTCGTCCCTTCTTTTGCTCGGTCTATGGCTCTTTATCATTACCGCGCTCGTAAATGTGGCGGCGGTCTGGCTTGTTTATCGACCCTCCACGGTCCGAAGAGAACAAAAGGGGGGCGCATAAATGCTAAGTAAGACAAGGCGCAGAATTATCGGCTTGGTAGCCGAAATTGTCTGCAGCGTCTTTTCTGCCACCACCACATTCGTGCTCGGACTCATTTTGTACTTTATCGCCCGCAGGGGACTAAGCGCCATTAGCTGGACTTTTTTGACGAGCTTGCCTACTCCTGTTGGTCAGCCCGGGGGTGGCATTGGCAATGCCCTAATTGGTAGCGCCATTATGATTGGCATTGGCACCTTGCTTGCTGTGCCATGGGGTGTTACGGCGGCCATTTTCCTTGATCAGCATCCGCGTAGCCGGTTGGCCTCGTTTACGCGCTTTGCCTGCCGCGTACTAACCGGAGTGCCCTCCCTGATTATAGGGCTCTTCGTTTTCACCTTGCTGGTATTACCGACGAGAACGTACTCCGCGCTAGCCGGCGGCATTGCCCTAGGGGTAATGATGACCCCGCTTATTACACTATCCTCCGAAACGATGTTGGCCACCGTTTCGTCAAGCTGGCGCGAGGCCAGCTATGCGCTCGGGGCCACAAAGCAGCAGACTGTGCGCATGCTTATATTGCCCACAGCGGCGGGCGGACTGACCGTTGGTGTCATGCTGGCTGTGGCTTTGGCGGCTGGACAAACCGCGCCCGTCCTACTCACCGCCTTAACGAGTCGTTTTTGGCTGGAGAACCTAGCACAGCCCGCGGCATCCTTGCCGGTGCTGATCTATACTTACGGGATTTCGCCCTTTCCCGATTGGCAAGCTCAGGCCTGGGGCGCAGCGCTAGCCTTGGTGACCATCGTACTTGTTTTGAATGTCGTTTCCCAAGCAGTTGTTAGCGCGGTCAACAGAAAGTGGGGTATGTAGTATGGCACAGACTGTGCGTGTTCAAGACTTGTCGGTCAGCTTTGGCCGACAACAGGTGTTGCAAAATGTCTCTTTGACGGCGCGCGCGGCAGAGGTTACTGCCCTTATTGGCCCCTCCGGATGCGGAAAGACTACCCTTTTACGCAGCATTAATCGTATGCACGATCTCTATTCAGGCGCGAAGGTCAGTGGCCAAATTTTTCTCGGTGAGGAGAAAGTCTACTCTAGAGAGACTGACCCTGTCGAACTCCGACGGCGCGTCGGCATGATTTTTCAGAAACCAAACCCCTTTCCCCATCTGTCAATTTTTGAGAACGTTGCGTTGGGAATTCGCCTACACGGTTCCACCACCAAGGAGCCCCTCGCTGAGCAGGTAGAGGCCTGCCTGCGCCGGGCATCTCTCTGGGATGAAGTCAAGGACAGGCTGCAGATGCTGGGCACGACGCTTTCGGGCGGTCAGCAGCAGCGTTTGTGCATTGCCCGGGCCCTGGCGGTAAATCCTCTGGTGTTCCTTATGGATGAGCCCTGTGCCTCTCTTGACCCCATTAGCACTATGCATGTTGAGGAGTTACTCGCCCAGCTCTGTCGCGAGTACACGATTATTATTGTCACCCACAACATGCAACAGGCCGCCCGGGTGTCCCAGCAGGCGGCCTTTGTCTTAAACGGTGAACTTATTGAATTTGGCGCGACAAAAGAGCTCTTTCTCCACCCACAAGACCAGCGCACTGAGGCCTACATCACCGGGCGCATGGGTTAAGCAATCCACACCGGATGGAGCCCCAGGCAAAAACTTCGGTGGTCAGTCCTTCTTGCTAATATCCGCGCCAACTTGCTGCAATTTGCCGACTATATCCCCATACCCTCGTTCGATATGGGATACGCCGCTAATTTCCGTGACACCCTCTGCTGCTAGCCCCGCCAGAATCAAGGCCGCACCCGCACGCAAATCGGAAGCAGAGACTGGAGCGCCAGAGAGGTTAGGCACGCCTTTGATAATAGCATTGCGTCCCTCAGTGCGAATCTGCGCGCCCATGCGACGTAGCTCAGGCACATGCATAAATCTATTTTCGAAGACTGTTTCGGTAATCATGCTAGTGCCCTCGCCTTTGCAGAGCAGCGCCATCATCTGGGGCTGCATGTCGGTGGGGAAGCCGGGGTAGGGTAAAGTCTTTACGTCCACCGGAGCGATGTGGGCATTACCTAAGACGCGCATACTATCCCCGAGAACCTCGATCTGTACTCCCACTTCCCGCAATTTAGCGGTCAGACTTACTACGTGCTCAGGAATGATATTCTCAATTAGCAACTCGCCGCCGGTGATGGCCGCAGCCATCATGTAGGTGCCAGCCTCAATGCGATCGGGTATTACCCGGTAATGAGGAGCACGGAAGGATTTGCGTCCGTGTATGACGATGGTATCCGTGCCTGCCCCATCTACCCGGCCTCCCATGCAGTTAATGAAACAGGCCAAGTCTACAATCTCTGGTTCCTCTGCCGCATTCTGAATGACAGAAACTCCGTCCGCAAAGCAGGCGGCCATCATAATATTCTCGGTAGCTCCAACACTGGGGTAGTCCAAGTAAATGGTGTTACCGACAAGACTTTTCGCCGTGGCTTCGACAAAGCCGTGGCCGACGACGATGTCCGCCCCCAGCAAAGAGAAGCCTTTGAGATGAAGGTCAATGGGGCGAGTACCAATGGCGCAGCCGCCCGGCAAGGATACCTTAGCCTTGCCCAGCCGCCCGAGGAGAGGCCCCATAATGAGTACGGATGCCCTCATTTGACTAATGAGATTGTAGGGTGCATCATTGCCGTTTAAGTTTTGACAATCAATCTCAATTTCTTCACTTAGTGAATTGACTGTACCGCCGAGATGCGAGATTACTTCGAGCATGGTAGAAACATCATTGAGCCTTGGTACCGACTCGAGCTTGGTTGTGCCATCAGTTGCCATTAAAGAGGCCGCCAAGAGAGGGAGCACGGCATTTTTCGCACCGCTGACCTCTATCTTTCCCTTTAACGGCATGCCTCCGCGCACTAATATAGTTGCCACAATATTCCCTCCTAGCCGACTTATTGCGACAGCTATATTATGCCCAAATTGTTGGCGCTGTCTAGATGAAAAGACTTAAGAGACTCACCCCATAATGCTCGCTGTCAACTTATGCATAACGAGTCCCTCCCTTGGGCCACGCTTATTGGCCTTACGGGAGGGCTTTACCCCAAAAAATCTACTTCGGACGCGCTTCCTCGGCCTTACTCACCAGAGCCAACACTACATCTCCCGTAAAATCCGGCGAGTTTACTACGGAAAAAGGTACCCCGCCCTTTGCTGCGGCTTGTACATAGGCCATCGCACGACTTAGACAATCTGAGCGAACTAATAGATTCTCGATTTTCTGCGCATTGAGCAAGACGAGAAAATCGGCGCGCACCAAGTTCGGGTCTAGCTCTGGCCGTGTTAAGACCCAAGCTACCCGCTCGCGCAGTTGCCCTAAGTGCGCCAGGCGCTCTTTACGCTTGAGCACAGGGCTAGCACCGTGGCCCTCACGCAGCAAGGTGCGTCTTAGTTCACAACGCCGCGCATACTTCGAGAGAGCCTCGCGCTCGATTTTATCGCTCATTATTCTTCGCCAGCCGCATTTATACGAGCTATGGCCTTACGCAAGGCCACTTCATTGCGCACAAAGTCAATCTCGGCATTGCCCTTTTGCGCGAGACGCTCCTCGGCGCGGGCTCTAGCGCGACGGGCGCGCTCAACATCGATCTCGCTGCCGATTTCGGCCGTTTCGGCGAGAATCGTCACTTTGTGGTCTGCACCAACTTCGAGAAAACCGGCGCTCAGGGCCACTTTGAGCTCACCCTGTTCGTCTTTGATGCGCAGCACCCCCGGCACAATTACAGTGACCAAGGGGATATGACCAGGCAAGATGCCAATATCGCCATCTAGGGCGCGGGCACTGACCATGGTGCACTCCTGGCTCACTACTTTGCGCTCCGGAGTTACTACCTCTACCCACATCTTAGCCATTATTGCTCGCCGCTTTCCGCGAGAATGCGCTGCCCCTTCACCACGGCCTGTTCAATGGCGCCAACCATGAGGAAGGCATCCTCAGGCAAGGCATCATGCTTGCCAGCGAGAATCTCGGCAAAACCGCGCACTGTTTCACGCACCGGCACATATTGGCCGGAGAGACCCGTAAAGACTTCAGCGACGAACATAGGTTGACTGAGGAAACGTTGTATTTTGCGTGCTCGTGATACGACTAATTTGTCATCTTCGCTCAACTCATCCATGCCGAGAATGGCGATAACATCTTGTAGCTCCTTGTAGCGCTGCAACACGGCCTGCACACCGCGCGCAACGTCATAATGCTCCTGCCCGAGAACGCGCGGATCAAGGATGCGTGAAGTGGACTCTAGGGGATCAACCGCGGGGTAGATGCCAAGCTCAGAGATGGCACGCGACAAAACCGTAGTGGCGTCAAGATGGGCGAATGTCGTCGCCGGAGCCGGATCAGTAAGATCATCCGCGGGCACATAGATGGCCTGTACGGAAGTAATACTGCCCTTCTTCGTGGAGGTAATGCGCTCCTGCAGCTGACCTACATCTGTGGCTAGCGTCGGCTGATAACCTACCGCCGAGGGCATTCTACCGAGGAGAGTCGAAACCTCAGAGCCTGCTTGGACAAAACGGAAGATATTATCGATAAAGAGCAACACGTCGCGCCCCTCTTCATCACGAAAGTACTCGGCCATGGTGAGTCCGGTCAAGCCGACGCGCATTCTTGCTCCGGGCGGCTCATTCATCTGGCCGAAGACAAGCGCTGTCTTGCTGAGAACGCCAGACTCTGTCATTTCTAGGTAAAGGTCATTTCCTTCGCGCGTGCGCTCCCCCACCCCGGCGAATACAGAGTACCCGCCATGCTCAATAGCGATGTTGTGAATGAGCTCTTGAATGGCCACCGTCTTGCCGACGCCGGCTCCACCGAAAAGACCAATTTTGCCGCCCTTGGAGTAGGGGCACAAGAGGTCGATGACCTTGATGCCGGTCTCAAGTATTTCTTCTGCGGGGCTAAGCTCCTCGAGCAGAGGTGCCGCCCGGTGGATGGGATGCATTGTGGGTGAGTTTAACGGGCCCTTGCCATCGATGGGTTCGCCAAGAACGTTAAAGAGACGGCCCAAGGTCTGCGGACCCACGGGGACGGCGATGGATTTGCCGGTGTCAACAACTTCCATGCCCCTCACCAATCCATCGGTAGAGGCCATGGCTACACAGCGCGCTACATTATCACCGACATGGTGCATTACTTCTACAACGAGGACACTCTCTTGCCCAGCAGGATTTATACTACTCACCGTAAGGGCATTGAGAATGTTAGGTAGGCTGCCCGGAGAAAACTTGACGTCGATGACCGGGCCCATTACTTGTGTGATTTTTCCCTTGTTCACAGCGAGGCCTCCTTACTTGAGCGCTTCAGCGCCGGCTACCAGCTCCGAAATTTCCCGGGTAATACTGGCTTGCCGTGCACGGTTATATTTAAGGGTTAATCTTTTAATCATGTCGTCCGCATTGTTAGTGGCCGCATCCATCGCCGTCATGCGCGCGCCATGCTCGCCGGCTTTTGCTTCGAGCAGGGTGCGATAGACCAAAGTATTGATATGGCGCGGCAACAGATGCTCGAGGACTTCGTCTGAGCTTGGCTCAAAAAGGTACTCTGCCCCAAGCTTGTCCTTCTCGGCGTGTGAGCCCACTATCGGCAGAATCTGTACGGCCTCTTGTCGCTGCACGAGGGGATTGATGAAGTGAGGATAGACCAACCATACTTCATCGACGAGATTAGCAAGATATAGATCGCGCAACGTCTCGCCAATGGCCTGGGCCTGCTTAAAGGAAATATTATCCCCTAGCCCCGTAAAGTCTCCCACTAAGGGATACTTGCGGCGCTTGAAATAATCGCGGCCCTTGCGTCCCACAGCAAAAATCATGGGTAGCTCGTCGCCGTTTGCCTGCATTACCTTCACGGCTTTGCGGATAAGATTGGCGTTAAATCCGCTACAGAGGCCCCTGTCGGCCGTAACAACTAGGTAGGCACGCCGCTTTCCTTCTCGTTTCACTAAGAAGGGATGTAGGCCTTCATCGGTACGGGCGGCGACGCGCCGCAGTACCTCCTGCATGGCGAGCGCATAGGGGCGTGCGGAAATGAGGGCAGCTTGAGCTCGGCGGAGTTTAGCAGCCGAGACCATCTTCATGGCACGAGTTATCTGTTGCGTGTTTTTCACGCTACGAATTCTGCGACGAATATCGCGCAAGGTGGCCACTATAACTCACCCCCTCTTAAGAAAACAAGCGCTTAAACTCGGCTATGGCCGCATCGAGAGCCTTGGTTGTCTCTGGGCTAAGTGCTTTTTCCTCGCGAATAGCCGAGAGAATTCCCACGTGCTTATCCCTCATGACGCGCAAGAATTCCTGCGCAAAACCTACTACCCGCTTGACTTCGATACTGTCTAAATGCCCGTTGACGCCGAGGTAGATGCTTACTACCTGTTCTTCAATAGGCATGGGAACATTTTCGCCTTGCTTAAGTAGCTCTGTAAAGCGTTCGCCGCGTGCCAAACGAGTCTGCGTGGCCCTATCTAACTCCGAACCAAACTGCGCAAACGCTGCAAGTTCACGATACTGCGCAAGCTCAAGGCGCAGTCGACCGGCTACTTGGCGCATGGCCTTAATTTGTGCCTTGCTACCCACGCGGGAAACAGATAGACCGACGTTGACCGCAGGGCGAATGCCGGAATAGAACAAGTCGCCTTCTAGGAATATCTGACCATCCGTGATGGAAATGACGTTCGTGGGAATATAGGCGGAAACGTCGCCGGCCTGTGTCTCGATAATGGGCAGCGCGGTGAGGCTGCCGCCACCAAATTCTTTAGATAGACATGCGGCGCGCTCTAAAAGACGAGAATGCAAGTAGAACACATCCCCCGGGTAGGCTTCGCGGCCGGGCGGGCGCCTAATCAGGAGCGACATAGCGCGGTAGGCCACGGCATGCTTGGAGAGGTCGTCGTAGATTATGCAGACGTCGCGACCGGCATGCATAAAATACTCGCCCATGGCACAGCCGGCGTAAGGCGCCAAGAACTGCAAGGTAGCGCTATCAGCTGCTGTGGAAGATACGACGATGGTGTAAGAAAGTGCGCCATGGCTCTCTAGCGTGCGGACAATGCGCGACACCGTGGATGCTTTTTGGCCAATGGCCACATAGATGCAGATAACTCCCTGCCCTTTTTGATTGATAATGGTGTCCACGGCAATGGCAGTCTTCCCTGTGCCACGGTCGCCAATAATGAGTTCGCGTTGTCCGCGACCGATAGGAATCATAGAATCAATAGATTTAAGCCCTGTCTGGAGCGGTGTATCTACTGGCCTACGCTCAATAACACCAGGCGCGATAATCTCCACGGGGCGGTACTTATCGGTGACAATAGGGCCATTGCCATCGAGAGGCAGCCCCAAGGGGCTGACAACGCGACCGAGGAGTGCTTCCCCGACAGGCACTGAGGCGATGCGGCCCGTGCGCTTAACGGTGTCGCCCTCTTTGATGCCTACGTCTGAGCCAAAGATGGCCACCGCGACATTGTCCTCTTCAAGATTGAGTACCGCACCAAAAACGGCACCAGGGAACTCCACCAGTTCACTGGCCATGACATTGTCTAGTCCATAAACGCGAGCGATACCGTCGCTAACAGTTAGGACGGTGCCCACCTCGGCCACTTCGATTTGCGACCGATAATTTTCTATTTCCTGCCGCAGAATGGAGCTAATTTCTTCTGGCTTAAGGCGCAATATCTTTCACCTCTGCAATCCTGACTTCTACTTTTGCAAGCTGTTTTTTTAGGGTCTTGAGGCGGGCCATGACACTGCCATCGTATACTACATGCCCTACCTGTACGGTGAGGCCGCCCAAGAGTTTAGGCTCTATACGCAGGTCTAGCACTACCTTGTCTCTCGCCCCGAGTTTGACTTTTAGACTCTTCACTTCGTCGTCCGTCAAAGGGGTGGCACTATGCACTAGGGCATGGATTTCGCCCTTGGCCACTTGCGAAAGATTCGCAAAGGATTCCGCAATGGCATGGAGCTCTGACTCGCGCCCCTTGTCAATAAGTAACTTGAGAAAATCTACCGAGACACCTTTATAGCCGGCCGAGAGCTTGTCGACGATGGCTTTACGCCTCTCTTTAGTCACCCGTGGGTGAGAGAAGAGAAGGCTCGCCCCTTTGTCTTTTAATATGGCTGAAAAGGCGAAGAGATCATCACGCACCTCGTCTACTATGCCTTGCTCTGTGGCAACACTAAAGAGAGCCAAAGCATAGCGCGTAGCCAGTGTTTCGCCGGCCATTACTGCCTGCCCATCCCTTGTAAGGTGTCGGAGATCAGCTGGCGATGCGTGGCGGGATTAATTTCACGACCTATGACAGCGGCGGCAGAACTAATCGTTAAATCCAACACGTGGTCCTTGAGCATGGCCATGGCCTTGCCCACTTCGTGCTGCACCTCAGCCTGTGCCCGCTGCACGATGCGCGCACCTTCTTCGCGCGCCTCGGCCACTAGCTCGTCTTTGATCTTTTGGCCATGCTTAGTAGCCTCTTCAATAATGCTCTGGCTAGTTGCCCGCGCCTGCGCCATTTCTCTTTCAAAAGTTTGACGCATACTCTCGGCTTCTTCCCGCGCGAGAGCAGCATCATTGAGGGCCCTCTCAATGCCCGCAGACCTTTCCGCCATGACTTTACGCACCGGCTTGTACAAAAGGTAGGTGAGTAAACCCATGAGTACGAAAAAGTTCAGGAGCATCTGAATCATATACAACGGGTTCAGCATCCCGAACACTCCTCCTTAGGTAGAACCTGTGTCAAGAAGAGAATTAGCCTTCACTCCCCCGCTTCTTGACACAGTCCAACACTGCTATCTCTCAATAATAAGATTAAACAACGGGCGGGCAAACATGAGAATCATAAACAGTGCAATGGCCAAGGAATAAATACCGGTAGATTCAGCAATGGCATCGCCTAGAATCAAGTAAGTACGAATCTTGCCTTCAGCCTCAGGTTGACGCGCAATGGCTTCAACGGCCTTGCCTGCGGCATATCCCTGTCCAATACCAGGGCCGATACCGGCGATCAAGGCTAGACCAGAGCCGACGAAAACAGCCGCGATGACAATTACATACCCCCAAAAAGTTACATCAGACATTCAATTTTCCCCCTTTCAAATTGGCGGATTTACTCCGCTTGGACTTGTATATAGGCAACCGCTAGCAAGGTAAAGACCAGCGATTGCACCACACCCACAAACACACCGAACCACATATTAAGGATTCCTGGCACTACCCATGGCACCAACTGGTAGAACACAAAGGTCATAACAAGCCCGCCAAACATATTGCCGTAGAGACGAAAGCCGTGCGACAAGACCTTGCCGAGTTCGCCAATGATGTTCATCGGTAGCATTATCGGATAGGGCTCAATATAGGCTTTTAAGTAAGCGCCTAGGCCTTTACGATGAATGGCTGTGCCATGAGCGACGAAAAAGACAAAAATAGCTAAACCCAAAGTAGTATCTAAGCGCGTGGTGGGGCTGGTGACAAAGGGTATTAGCCCCGACATATTGAGGGTCAAGGTGAAGATACCGATAGTCGCAATAAGCGGAATGTAAGCCACGCCCGATTTACCCATCATGTCGATGACCATCGATTCAAAGTAGGACATCATCATTTCGGCCACATTTTGCGCACCGCGGGGCACCGCCTCGAGCTTGCGCGTGGCCATGTAAGCAAAAAACACGATAACGGCCATGACCGCCCAAGTGACGACAACGAAGTCAGGCACGGGGACACCGAAGATCCGAAAGATTATTGCTGATTCGACTTCTAACATCTTCTCTACCACACCTCGCTATTTGTGTCTGTTATTAAGGAAATGCACGAGCTCCCCGAGATAAATGGCCATTTTTAGGGATAGAACCCCAATGGCCGTTGCGGCAAAATTGAACCAAGGGTTAAAGATCGGCACAATAAGTACGAGAGTAATTAACATCATGCGCTTAACAAATGTGCGCCGGGCAACACGAGTGGCAACGAGGGGATTTTTCTCGCGGGTCAGCGCATAGACGTCAAGTACTAAGAGCCGCAGATAGACAATCGCACCAATGCCGCCTAACAATAGACCTAGCGCGACTTGCCACGCGCCGAAAAGAAGTGAGGCCGCACCAAGAGCCAGAATAATAATACTAATGCGCCCCCGCAATTCGCGCTCGAGCACCAAGGGGTCATTCATTTTATTCATCCTGCCTCTCACGGAAAAACCCTTCTATCGCTCGGTGGACATTCCACAAGGCTCCTCCTATGCCGGCCACGAGCCCTAGCAAGGTGAATATTACTCCTGTCGCTAGGCGGTTGTCAAGCCACAGGCCGGCGTATATCCCGATAGCTATCGTCACGACTACCATGAGCCCAATTTCGGTGACGAGCGAAAGCAGCTCATACCCCGAGCGCACCCTCATCTTACGCAGACAGTGTATACAATATACACTGTCTGTAATTCTTTCTACTGTCGCTCTTCTTTCCCTGCAAAGTGAAAAAGTTAACTTGAAATTCTTTCACCTTTTATAGCTCCACTCTACGGGCCGTTCCGCGCGGCGGCCAAAGTGGTGTAACAGGCCCTCAGCCACACGACGCGAGGCTTGGCCATCGCCATAGGGGTTGACTGCGTTCTGCATGGCCAGGTAGGGCTTCCTTGACCCTAGCAAGTGTGACGCTTGCCGGACAATGCCCTGTCGCGATGTGCCCACTACCACTACTGTCCCCGCTTCGACGGCTTCGGGGCGTTCGGTATTGTTGCGCATCACTAGTACCGGAACGCCGAGTGCCGGCGCCTCTTCCTGCAGCCCACCAGAATCTGTAAGAATAAGATAGCTTTTCGCCATCAGGTTGTGAAAATCATCTGTATCAAGGGGATCAAGGAGATGTATTCTCTCCTTATCGGCGAGAAGAGGCATTACCACCTCGCGCACAACGGGATTCAGGTGCACGGGGAAGACTATTTCGACATCGGCAAACTCTGCCACGATATCTAGTAGCGCCTGACACATCTCAGCCATGGGCTGCCCCCAGTTCTCCCTGCGATGCACTTCGACGAGCAGCACACGGCGGGATAGAGGCAGGGCTTTAAGGGCGGGCGAGTGGAATTCATACTGCTCTCTGACTGTGGTCGCTAGAGCGTCGATAACGGTATTGCCGGTAACGTAGATGCTCTCGGCCTTGACCCCTTCGCAGAGCAAGTTGTGGCGCGAGGTTAAAGTTGGCGCAAAGTGCACATCGGCCAGTACGCCGGTGAGCTTGCGATTCATTTCTTCGGGGAAGGGCAGGTACTTATGGTGGGTGCGCAACCCTGCCTCGACATGGCCCACGGGCACTTGATTAAAAAAGGCGGCCAGGCTAGCGGCAAAGGTGGTAAGGGTGTCGCCATGGACCAGGATGATATCTGGCCTATCGTCGCGAAAGATACCGTCTAGCCCTAGTACGGCACGAGAAAAAGTCTCAGGCAGCGTCTGCCTGTCGCGCATAATATTTAAGTCATACCGCGGTTCGATTTGAAAGAGGCGCAACACTTGGTCTAACATGGCGCGATGCTGCCCGGTGACGCAGGCGGCGACACTAAATTCAGGGCGCTTGGCTAGTTCCGTTATGACGGGGGCCATTTTAATCGCCTCTGGTCTGACCCCAAAGACCGTAAATACTTTAATCGTCAACCCTTGCTCCACCTTTCGTAACAGCTGCGACAATTTCTACTTTATTGCCCCATCTTCCCCGATGCGCTCTACCAGCAGTCCTGCTTCTGCCAGCAGCTCTTGGCTTAAGCGATCTGGGTAATCGCCGCCAAACACGACACGGGCAATCTTGGCGTTAATGATCATCTTGGCACACATGACACAGGGGAAGTGAGTGGTGTAAAGAGTGCCCCCGCGAATGGAAACCCCAGAGGATGCCGCCTGGATAATAGCGTTTTGCTCGGCATGCATGCCGCGACAAAGCTCGTGGCGCTCTCCGGAAGCAATGCCCCGCTCCGCCCGCAGGCAGCCAATGTCTGTGCAGTGCCGCAAACCAGAAGGTGCACCGTTGTAGCCGGTGGTAAGAATGCGGCGGTCATACATGATCAGCGCGCCAACTTGCCGCCGGCAACAGGTGCTGCGTTCAGCCACCACCTTGGTGATGGCCATAAAATATTCGTCCCAGCCGAGCCTAGTCATTTGGTGCCAAAGAGCCTGTCGCCGGCGTCGCCGAGGCCCGGCACTATGTAGGCGTGTTCATTAAGGTGTGAGTCTATGGCTGCCGTATATATCTCTACCTCGGGATGCGCCGCGTGCACGGTGGCGATACCCTCTGGCGCGGCAATGAGGCACATCAGCTTGATGCTCGTAGCGCCCTTGCCTTTGAGATAATTTATCGCGGCCACAGCCGAGCCGCCCGTGGCCAGCATGGGGTCGAGGACGATCAGCTCTCTTTCCGCTACATCGGACGGCAGTTTGGCATAGTACTCAACTGGGCACAGCGTCTCTGGATCGCGGTACAGGCCAATATGGCCCACTTTCGCCGTAGGGACGAGGCGGAGTAGCCCATTGACCATGCCTAGCCCTGCCCTGAGAATGGGCACGATGCCGAGTTTCTTGCCAGAGAGGACTTTGCTTGGCGTTTTCGCTACCGGTGTCTCGATAACCACATCTTCTAAGGGCAAGTTGCGCGTCACTTCGTAGGCCAGGAGCATGGCTACTTCGTCTACTAATTCTCTAAACTCTTTGGAGCCGGTATGCTTGTCCCGGATAAAAGTCAGTTTATGCTGTATAAGAGGATGATCGAGCAAGTAGACATTGTTTTCGCTACGCATAAAGCGGAAACTCCGCGCACAAAGTGGCAACGCCCTTTCTCACGCCCGCGAGCACTGCTTCATCGGCACTATTCTCTAATGCATCAGCCAGTAGGTCGGCAATCCGCGCCATAGCGCTCTCCGTCATCCCGCGTGAAGTCATGGCGGGGGTACCAATGCGAATGCCGCTCGTAGTAAAAGGACCTTCTGGGTCAAAGGGGATGGTGTTCTTGTTCACCGTTATGCCAACGCTGTCGAGAACTTTTTCCGCTTTCTTGCCGGTGAGGCCCTTGCTGCGCAAGTCGACAAGCATAAGATGATTGTCGGTACCGCCAGAAACAAGGACAAAATCACGCTTGATGAGGCCCTCGGCCAGTGCTTTGGCATTTAAGATTACCTGTTTTTGGTATGAGGCAAATTCGGGCAACAGCGCCTCTTGAAAAGCTACGGCCTTAGCGGCGATTGTATGCATTAGCGGCCCGCCCTGCATGCCCGGAAAGACTGCTTTGTCGATGGCCTTGGCCCATTCTGCCGTGCAGATGATCAGGCCGCCGCGTGGCCCGCGAAGGGTTTTGTGGGTGGTAGAGGTCACAAAGTCGGCGAAAGGAATGGGGCTCGCATGAAGACTAGCGGCGACAAGCCCAGCAATATGGGCCATATCCACCATAAATAAGGCCCCAGACAAGGTGGCAATCTCTTTGAGACGCTTGAAATCTATTTTGCGTGGGTAGGCGCTGGCTCCGGCCACGAGGAGCTTTGGTTTATGTTCCAGAGCGAGCCGCTCCACTTCGCTGTAGTCGATAAAGCCTGCTGTATCGACCCCGTACGAAACGAAATTGTAGAGTTGCCCCGAGAAATTGACTGGGCTACCATGAGTCAGATGCCCCCCATGGGAAAGATTCATGCCAAGCACCGTGTCACCGGGCTGCAGGCAAGCAAAGTACACAGCCATATTGGCCTGGGCGCCGGAGTGCGGTTGCACATTAGCGTGATCGCCCCCAAAGATGCGCAGCACACGCTCACGCGCCAAATCTTCGGCCTTGTCTACGACTTGGCACCCGCCATAGTAACGCTTGCCAGGGTATCCTTCGGCATACTTATTGGTCAGCACTGACCCCATCGCTTCTAGTACGGCCCGCGAAACAAAATTCTCGGAGGCAATCAACTCTAAGTGATGCTGTTGACGTTCGAGCTCCTCGTCTAGCACCTGGGCGATCTCGGGGTCAATTAACTTTAAACTCATTGTCATCCGCTCCTCTACATGTCTTGTTAGCTGTTTCATGCTCCGCAATTTTTTGCAGGCGCAGAGTATGCTTACCGCCCACAAACTCCTCCTGCAACCAAGCCGTAACAATTTCGAGCGCCAAACCAACGCCCACGATTCTTTGCCCCAGACATAAAATATTGGCGTCATTATGTTGGCGCGACATCTTGGCTGAATAGGTGTCGTGACAGAGAGCCGCGCGCACGCCGCGTCGCTTGTTGGCGGCAATTGACATACCGATGCCCGAACCACAAATCAAAATGCCCAGGGAAGCTTCTGCGCTGACTACATCATCGCACACTAAGGCGGCAAAATCTGGGTAGTCGACGGAAAGTTCACCAAAACAACCTCGATCGAGAGTATCGTGTCCAAGGCGCGAGAGAAGGTCCATAATTTCGCGCTTGAGGGAGCATCCCGCGTGGTCACATCCGAGAGAGATTCTCACTACTTAACACCTGCCCTTACCTGCCTAACTAAAAATCCAGCCTTTATTTTATCATAACTGAGGGCAGGAGAGTTGCCTCAGGGGCTGTCTTTTAGCTTTTCACCTATCTTGGCCAGGAGCAATTCTATTTCTTCCGCACTTTGCAGATAAATGTCTTCCCCTTGCCCAAAGGGATCGGCCACGTCTGATGAGGCTAGAAAAGCCTCTACCTTCTCAATCTCTTGCCTTTCAAGGTAGAGCAGCTCTCTCAGCTGCCCTTGCAGTTCCACCAATTGCTCCTCCACTGCTTGCAACTCGGCGAGCAGCTCGCTGCGTCTAGCTTGCAGGTCAGCAATATTAGGGGAGTTTTTCGCAGCAAACTGATGTCGCTTCTCCTCCACAGACGTATAAAGCGCATGCAGCCCTGCAGTTACCGCCTGTTTATCCGCCTCGCTCAAGGCGAATTCTTTAATCGTATGTATCTTCCCCAGGGCTGAGGGGAATCGCTCGCATACTACTTCTTTGTGTCTCTTAGTCATGGTGAGAATAATGTCAGCCCACTGCACGAGTTCAGCGGTGACCATTTGCGCTCGGTGCTCAGCTAGATCTATCCCCCTCTTGCCTAGCACGGCAATTGCCCCACGCGAGGCCTTAGCCCCAGTTTCGGCAGCCACGCCTGCTGAGCGCACCTGGTGCGTGCCTGCACGCCTAAACATGGCTTCCGCCATGGTGCTACGGCAGGTGTTACCTGTACAGACGAAAAGAATATTCATACTTGGCCTCCTATGACGCGAAAGGCAGCCTTGTAGAGGCGATTCATAACCGCCTCACCGAGGCCTGTGCTTTCAATTCCTTCCACTAAAATTCTCTCCACCCCTAGACTGTCAGCTTCCCTTAAATAGGCATAAAGTTTGCGCGCGGCCAAATCCACACTTCCCCTTTCTCCCAACGTAAACTTGTGCGCCTTAGCGGGTAAACCCTCTAAAGTATCTGCGTAGGCAATAACTGCCGTGCTCACTTCACCATCTAGTGTGATCACCATGCCCCCTTGCCTGGCGTCTAGATAGAGAATAATCTTGGCCTCCGGCGCATAGTGCACATATTTCATCCCAGGGGCCTCGGGAACGCCCTCGGTCTCTGTCGTTAGTGCTACTGGGAGTTTTGTCACCTCTTCCAGCATGGTGCGGGTTACCGAGCCCGGCCGCAATAGGACAATGCGGTCTAGAAAGACCCTTACGACCGTTGACTCAAGCCCCACCGTGGTCTCTCCGCCGTCGAGCAAGGCGTCAATCCTCCCCGTTAAATCCTGCAGAACGTGCAGGGCCGTAGTGGGACTGGGGCGACCAGAAATGTTGGCGCTAGGAGCCACGAGGGGGACGCCGGTCGCGGCAATGAGCTTTAACGCGAGGGGATGGCTCGGCATGCGTACGCCAACGGTGTCGCGACCAGCGGTGACGAGGGGAGAGATGGCCTCATGCTTATTAAGAACAAGGGTCAAGGGACCCGGCCAGAAAGTCATCATCAGCTTTTCTTCTATCGGGCTGAACTCGGGCGCTACGCGGGCGAGTTCGCGGGGATGTGAAATGTGCACAATGAGGGGGTTGTCACTAGGCCTGCCCTTGGCGGCGAAAATCTTCTTGATGGCTGCCTCACAGTCATAGCGTGCTCCAAGACCGTAGACAGTCTCGGTTGGAAAAGCAACCACCCCGCCCTCTTTAAGAATATTCGCGGCAGCTTGCACATCGTCGTCTTGGGCAGCACCCTGTTGGCGCGAAAAAATGAGCATCTTTGTCACCTGCTTATATTTTTCTCTTTCTATTTTACCACGACTTGTTTCCAATATGTTCTCTCTCCACGCGGTAGCTTGCCCTCTCGTCCCTAATCTCTCAGTTCGCTTTTCATTTGTGTCCCCAAGGTGTATACTAATACAAACACATGTTTGGAGAGAGCGCCATGCGTCAGATTATTCATCTCGATATGGACGCCTTTTTTGCGTCCGTGGAGCAACTAGATTTCCCCCAGCTGCGCGGCAAACCAGTGATTGTCGGCGGTGCCCCTAATGAGCGCGGCGTTGTCTCCACTTGCTCCTACGAGGCCCGCAAATTTGGCGTGCACTCCGCCATGTCTTTGAGCGAGGCTTACCGGCGTTGTCCGCACGGCATCTTTGTGCGCGGCAGAGGGCGGCGCTATCGCGAAGTCTCGCAACAAGTCTTTGCTATTATGGCTGACTTCTCCCCTCTCTTTGAGCCCGTTTCTATTGATGAAGCCTTTCTAGACGTCACTCACTCACAAAATCTATTTGGCACCGCTCCCCATATGGCTCGGACCATTCAAGGGCGCGTGCAGGCTGAACTACACCTCTCCTGCTCCTTAGGGGTAGCCCCCAATAAATTTCTCGCCAAACTAGCGAGCGACCTCAAGAAGCCCGGCGGGCTGGTGGTGATTACGGCACAGCACGCCAAAGACATTCTCGCCCCGCTGCCGGTGGGCAGAATTTGGGGCGTGGGTGAAAAAACGGCGGCGCAGCTCTACAAAATTGGCCTCACCACCATAGGCGACATCCAAAAATGTGATGCTTCTGCCTTGGAAAGACGCCTCGGGAGTCATGGGCGCCACATTTGGCATCTTGCTTGGGGTGAGGACGACCGCGCCGTAGAGAGGTATGATGTTGTAAAGTCAGTCGGCCACGAGCACACCTTTGATATTGACGTAGCCGATGTGGATGCCATAAGAGCCTCTCTCTTGTCTCTCGCGGCTAAAGTGGGCAGACGCTTGCGCAAGCAGGGTTTACGCGCCCGCGTTGTGCATCTTAAACTGCGCTATCTTGACTTCACTACCTATTCGCGCCAAGCAACTTTAAGCCCGGCCACCGACATCGATAGCGAGATTTTTGCCGTGGCACAAAGACTATTCGACGCTAACTTTGATGGGCGACCGGTGCGCCTCATCGGTGTTTCGGCGCATCAACTCGTGCCCGAGGGTAAGCGTGAAGAGCAACTTAACCTCTTTGCGCCGCACAGCGAAAAGAGCCGCCAAGTGGCAGCGGTAATGGACAAAATTAAGGATCGTCATGGCGAAAAAAGCATTACGTACGGCCTAATCACCGAGCATGAAGAATAAAATCCGCCAGAGTCCTGCGGAACTCGGGCGGATTTTTATTTAGACTTTAATCTTGCCTTGCTTAATCAGGGGGAGCAGAGCAACCATCAGGGACCCCACCACAAATCCTGCCAAGATCAGCTCGGGCACGCCATGAGTAAGGGCAATGGTCCATGCTGCGCCCGGATTAATATACCCTCGCCATACCGCCAGCAGCAAAGTGCCCGCGGTGTTAGCAAAAGTGCCTGCAGCCCCGGCCACAATACCTGCCAGCCCTAAGCTACTCAGCAAACCCTTTTCAGCGGGCAGGTAACGCGCTGTGAGTTTCCGTACACCGCGAAATGCTAGCCAGGCAAAGAGCCCGATGACTAGGCGCGCGGGTATAACCACCAAGGGGTCAGCCATAAACCGCAAACTAAAGAGACCGAACAAAAGCCCCACAAAGGCACCTACCAACGGCCCTTCTAACACCCCCGCGATAATTACCGGGACATGCATAAAGGTGGCTGCCCCCGCGGGGGTCGGTAGCGAGATAAAACCCCAATTGGTTACACCTAAAACAACCGTGAGGGCAGTGAGCAATCCCGAAATAACGATTTGCCGTGTAGAAATTTTCATTCTTTACCTCCGTTCTCGTTCCTCTCGGATACCAGACGCCTGGATAGCTATTCTAGAGAATGGGTCGAGTCCCGCAGGGTACTCGCCAGAGCATGGGTGGCAGCCACCCAAATACCCGTAAGCGAAAGATAGGGCTCGTAGGCGTCTACGACGTCAAGCAAATCCTCCTGCAAAAAGGCACCAATGCCCCCCGTCAGCACAACGCGCAAGGTCCCTTGTTCTTCTTGCACACGGCGAATCATACCGCGCACTAATTCCAGGTAACCATAGTAAATTCCTGCCTGCAAACATTCTACAGTCGTCACATTGATAACGCGGGAGGGTTTTTTCAAGGGCACCTCCGACAAAAGTGCGGCGCGGCGCGTCAGTGCGGCAAAAGAAAGCTCCATGCCGGGGACAATGGCCGTACCACAGTAGACCCCTCTTTTAATGACACAAAAAGTAGAGCCCGTGCCAAGATCAACATTAAGACAATCCTGCCCCCACAACCATTGCGAGGCCAAGGCGTTGACATAGAGGTCGGGGCCAAGCTCAGCATAGTTCACGGTGGCAAAAGTTAGGCCGAGGTCGTCACGCACAGTGAGAACCTCCATGGTGCGCGGGAAGAGGGCCTTCCTGAGCGCCTCTGTGGCCTGCGGCACGACCGAGGCACAGACAACCCTAGCCAGCGGTGTTAGCTGCTTGGCTAGCCCGGAGTACTCATCGGCATGGCGAGTTGTCGCCTGCGCCATCACTGACACCACCCGGCCGCATTCATCAAGGTGGCCGATGCTCGTACGGGTATTGCCAATGCTTATCGCAATCAACACGCGCCACTCCCCCTTGAGTTAATCTTATGACTATTCGTCAGTCCGTGTCAATATGCGCTCCTCGTATATTGTCATGCCGCAGAGAATTGCCGGGCCAGGCGTGAGCGACGGCCGACAAATTGGTTGGAGGGAGAGGTATTGCCCCTATTTAAGGCGAATAGACGTATGTGGCTGCGAAAGGAGTGTCTGTTTTGATTGAACAACGCAACCCCCATAAGCGCAACCGAGTGGCGCAGAGCATCTACATTCTAGCTGTTGTAGCTTCTTTTGCCATACTGGCTATGACTATGGTGTTAATTATTCCGGCCGATCTGGGAACTCCCTATGAGCCCTTAGAAATCGGGCAAAGTTTTATTTTCGACCCCTGGGAAATCGCCCTCGGACACTTACATATCTCCTATCCTGAGGGCGGGGTCATGGTAGAGGCTAGCCGGCATGGCGAGCTCACCGCTTTTGTCCTTTTGGCCAACGGAACAGCACATTTTTCTGGAAATGATGCGGCGGTGTCTTTCTCCGTCGAGCAGCTGGTGCTACATGCCCACCCCGCAGAGATCGCCGTGCTGCGCGGGCAGACCTTTATTGCCCAAGAGGTACTACCTAATTCCATGGACGAAGCCATGTCCCTCTTGGCTACTATTGCCCACGAAGAACCCGTGCTGGAAGTTTTCGGCGTGCGCAAAGTTTTCTTGCCTCGAAGGGGCGTGGCCCGCGTGGCCCTCTTTAGTCCCGAGGGCGAGCGCGCGACCTATATTCAGGCACGGCGCACCGTCTGGCAAGGTCCGGAGGCGCTCCCCATTGCCCTCCACAACCCGGAGGCCAAGCAATACCCCCCGCACGACCAGTTTATTTTGAGTTTAGCCATATTGGCGGTCATGCTCGCCGCTGTGGCGGCAGGAGTCGTCTTTGTCACGCAAGAATATGACCCTAAGGCCACGTACGGCCACGAGGGGGCAAAAATTGTGTGGCCTCTAGGGTTGGCCCTACTTCATGTGGTAGTCGAGTCCTACATAGTGCTCCTGGCCCTCCACCCCCTCGTCACACTAGGCTGGCGCGTGATGACTATGTCGGCCATTTTATGGGTTGCCGATACCTATGGCAATGCCCTCACCTTCCTCGGTTGCACCATGAAGCGGGTACTGCCAGCGATTGGGACAGGCATCTGGACGGGGCTATTGCTCTACCTCTGTGGCACCTTGGCCCTGCCGAGCGGGCTCAACATCGTCACTGCCGACCTTTTGACAAACCTTGTCTATGTAACTGTCAGCTCAGCACTTTTCCATGAGATTTTATGGCGCGGCTTGGTACAGGGCGCCTTGCGCCAGCACCATGGCGCGGCCTTTAGCATCGGCGTCACCACTGTGCTAGCGGCACTTTTCTCTCTCATCCCCGCGCTACTTGGGGGTAATTTTGCCGCGGCCACACTAATCCAAAGCTTTTTCATAGTACCCATGAGCGCGATTATGCTTGGTTTTGTCTATGAGCGCACCCATAACATCTTCGCTCCTTTAGCCACTGTCACAACTATGCACATTCTGTCGTTCCTGTTGCATTTCTAACGAGGGCCGAACGTTTTACGACATTTTGCCCAGAAGAAAGGCAAGACCTCACCGCAGGGTAGGGTCTTGCCTTGTTTTGACTCTGTTGTTAACGTGCTAGTAGTCTGCGTTTTTGTTTGTCACGCAAGTACATGCCGTATCCTCCACCGGCGATGGGGATAAACATCGCCACCAGCAAGGCCGCCTCTGGGTAAAACCCATATCTCTGCCACACGAGAAAGAAGACGGTGGTGAGGCCCGCCACACTAAGCACCGGTGCAGGACCCACAAAGGGCAAATGCCGCGGCAGGGAGGTATGCTTGTAAAGCAAGTAGGCGAGCGCAGCTGGCACTAACCCTAGTGCAAACTCAAGCGGAAAGTGGTAGATGGTGACGCCAAAGGCAGGTGCCAGGCCGCCGCCCCCGCGAAAGCCAAAGTAGATGGGCCAGTTGTGCCCCACCACGACGGCCGTGGCGCTTAAGAGGAGTACCAGCGGGTCTGCACTTAAAGTGTCGGCCAGATGCGCCACTAACACGCCCTTAAGTAAGTCAGAAATCCCCACGAGCAGGCCAAAGGGCCAGCCAAACTGCCTGATAGAGCCTGAGCCACCGGGATTATCGGTGTTGCGGATATCTCGACCTTTGAGCATTCGGCTATAGATAACCCCAAAGAGTGCGGAGCCAACAAGGTAAGCCAATGCAATAATTGCTAGACCACGAAACATCGTTCTCGCCCTCCTACTCTTACAGTGGTCGAAGTCCTGATGGCAACTCGTCTCCACGGCTTAGGCCGTGTCGCATTGCCTCCGTCCCTGTGCGACATCCTAGGGATGTGTCGCATTCCCTCCGTCCCTGTGCGACAGAGCCATGTAGATTAGGGTGCGGGTGGCGACGCCGGTGGCGCCTTTGGGTTGGTAGTGCTTTTCGGTTTCTACATAGGCGGTGGGGGCAATGTCTAAGTGCACCCATGGTTTGCCGCTCACGAATTCCCCGATAAAGAGGCCGCCGGTCATAACGCCGCCTAAGCGACCGCCGCTATTTTTAATGTCCGCAACGGGGCTTTTGATCATTTCGCGGTACTCGTCGTGGTTTGGCATGGGCCAAAAACGCTCGCCGGAGAGGTCTGCCGCATTCTTGAGCTCGGTCGCTAAGACATCGCAGTTAGAGAGCAATGCCGAATAGACATGGCCCAGGGCTACTCCGCAAGCCCCAGTGAGGGTAGCGATGTCGACAACCTTCGTTGCTCCGAGCTTTACGGCATAGGCCACGGCATCGGCCAAGATTAGACGCCCTTCCGCATCGGTACTGATAATTTCAATGGTCTTACCAGTCATAGCGGTGATGACATCCCCAGGTTTTAAGGCATTGCCGGCAGGCATATTCTCCGTCGCCGCCACAATTCCTAGGACATTTACTTTTGGCTTAAGGCGCCCAATAGCTTGCATGGCCCCAAGTACGGCTGCGCCGCCTGCCATATCGTCTTTCATTAAGTGCATGCCCTCAGCAGGCTTGATGGAAATACCACCGCTGTCAAAGGTAATTCCCTTGCCAACTATGGCCAAGGTCTCTTGGCCGGGGTTGCCCTCGTACCGGAGCACGATCAATTTGGGCGGCTCCATACTTCCCTTAGCCACGCCGAGCAGGGCACCCATACCTAGGCGTTCCATATCTCCTTGCTCGAGAATCTCGCAAGATAGTCCTGCCTCCGCAGCTATTTTCGTAGCGGTTGCAGCCATGTGCGTGGGGGTCATATGGTTGGCAGGGGCATTGACTAAGTCGCGCGCCAGATTAGTAGCCTCGGCTAAGGCCCTGCCGCGTTCCACACCCTTTTCCACACACGGGGCACGGTTGGCGTCGTCATCAACTACTACCAACTCGACTGGGCCTCTGTCTTCGGGCTTGCTTTTCATGGCCTCGTAGGTATAGGTGCCGAGAATTGCGCCTTCAGTAAAGGCGGCTACAGCATCTTCTACACGGATGCCCTGCGTGCTAACACCGTGCAGGCCGGTCGCCACCGTGGACACCTTGCCGCGCACCGCAGCTTTAACTCCACTCGCTCCGGCTTGGCGCAGGCTTTCTACATCAAGCTTCTCTGCCTTGCCAAGCCCTACCACGACAATTTTACGCAGGTGAAGCCCCATCGGGTAGAGCACTATTACTTCGTTTAGCTTGGCCTTAAATTCACCACTGGCCATAACAGAGCTGATAAGGCCGTTTGACGCCTTGTCGATAGCCTCAGCTGCGCCGTCGAGAGCCGCTACCCCCTCAAAAGCAGTTACCACAACCGCATCGGCGACAAAACTCACCAGGCTCTCGCCACTTACTTTGACTTTCATCTTCATCCCCCTATCTGACAATACCATTTATCTAAAACAGACCATAAATTTTGCCATCAGCATCTACATCAATCTTCTCCGCGGCGGGTTCCTTGGGTAGGCCCGGCATCGTCATGATATCGCCCGTGAGTGCCACAATAAAACCTGCCCCGCGCGAGACCCTAAGCTCCCGCACGGTAATGCGAAACCCTCGCGGACGGCCTAGAAGGGTGGGGTCATCACTGACGGAATACTGGGTCTTGGCCATGCAGATGGGCATCTTGTCAAAGCCAAGCTTGGCATACTGGCGCATGGTGTTCTCAGCTTCTTTGGTGAAATCAACGCCATCAGCGCCATATATTTCCCGGGCAATGGTGGCAATTTTGTCCCTTATGGGCAGGGCAACATCGTAGAGTGGTTGGAAGTTGGCCTCGCCTTTTTCGATGGTGTCGAGCACTGCTTCTGCTAATGCTTTGCCGCCCTCACCGCCCTTGGCCCACACTTCCGACAAGGCCACCTTAGCACCTATCTTATGGCAGCTTTCTGCGATCAATGCTAGTTCGGCTTCAGTATCCGCCGGGAAGCGGTTGATGGCCACAACCACCGGCACCCCAAACTTCTGCATTGACTCAATGTGTCGCTCCAGATTGGCTACGCCTAGACTTAAGGCGGCGAGATTCTCGGCGTTGAGCTTCTTGATATCGGCGTTGCCGTGCAACTTAAGGGCGCGCGCTGTGGCCACAATTACGGCCACCTTAGGCTTGAGATTGGCAAAACGACACTTGATATTAAAGAATTTTTCCGCGCCAAGGTCTGCCCCGAAGCCTGCCTCCGTCACTACATAATCAGCTACTTTTAGGGCTAACTTTGTGGCCTGCACGGAGTTACAGCCGTGTGCAATATTGGCAAAAGGACCGCCATGGATAAAGGCCGGCACGTTTTCTAGTGTCTGTACCAAGTTCGGCTTGATGGCGTCTTTTAAGAGGGCGGCCATGGCACCGGCCACCTTAAGATCCGCCACAGTGACGGGCTCGCGCTCTGTATTGTAGCCAACGACGATGCGACTGAGGCGCTCCTTAAGGTCGACAATGTCTAGTGCCAAGCAGAGAATAGCCATTACCTCCGAGGCCACGGTAATATCAAAGCCATCTTCGCGGGGTACGCCATTATTCTTGCCGCCCAGGCCGACAATGGTCTGCCTGATGGAGCGGTCGTTCATGTCCATGGCGCGGCGGAAAGTGATGCGGCGCGTGTCTATGTTTAAGTCATTACCCTGATGAATGTGGTTGTCAAGTATCGCGGCCAGCATATTGTGGGCGGTAGTGATGGCATGGAGATCGCCCGTGAAGTGAAGGTTGATGTCTTCCATGGGCACGACTTGCGAAA